>Ga0076930_100059_pt1 | contig 184346 bp, 168 predicted proteins | sample HotLakConsoUCCRE_FD_71149 | JGI IMG/M metagenome (GOLD analysis project Ga0076930, IMG submission 71149) | Hypersaline microbial mat communities from Hot Lake, Washington, USA - Hot Lake Consortium UCC-RE (version 3) (version 3) ...
GACATGTGGCATATCCCTTTCTCGGCTGAGAATTGACGGCGACTCGACACCGCCATGATATGCCGCCCCTCAGGGCATCACCAACTTCCGACCATAGCTCTGGATAGGCTCGTGAAGGCCTCTGGTCCGAAGCCTAAGCAACCGTACGTAGAGCAGCTAAAGGTCGTCCTGCTCGATCTGTACGTGGCATGGCTGGAGGATCCGGACCTCAGCATCGGGGTGCCGGGATTTCCGGAGGCGCAACCGGATTATCCGAAGGATGTCGCCCAAAAGTTCGCGGACAAGCGCTGGATCGACGTGTCGGACTCCCGCCTGCTGGATCACGAGAACGCACAGCTCGTCCTGATCGGCGCCGAGGAAGACGCGGAGCCGCTGGACATCGGGTCGGGCGGCGAGGCGGACCCCTTTGCGACCTTCGAGCTCGATCGCGGTGACTGGCCCGACGATCCACTGAGAAACGGCGCTTTCGCCGAAGCGACAGGCGAAGCCGAGCCGGTGGAGTCCGAGGCCGACCGCGGCAAGGGCGGCCGGCGCGGCGGCCCAGCGGCGGCAAGCACGGATTCCGCGGCCGGCGTGGCATCCGCGCTGAAGGGCGTCTCGCTTCCGTCCGACCGCGCCGCGAGCGTTCGGCAGGCCCGGGACAACGACGCGCCCGAGGAGGTGATAAGCCTGATCGGAAACCTGCCGGATCGCGAATTCGAGACGATGGCGGATGTGAGCAAAGCGGTCGGGGAGGTGCGCTGATGGCCCAATATCATTGTGAAATGTGCGGCGCAGAGTTCGACACGCTCTCGGGATACCGTCGCCATATGCAGACGTCACATCCGGAGCGCGCGCCGTCGGCGGCCGATCTGGAACAGGCCTTGTCCGGTATCGCCTACCCGGCGCCCCGCGGCACGCTGGTCCGGCATGCGCGCGACAACGGCGAGGACGAAATCGCGGATATTCTGAAGGAACTGCCTGACCGTGAGTACCTGGACGCCGCCGACGTGGCGCGGGCCTTCGGTGGGATCCGCGCGCACGAGAAAAAACCGACCGACCAGCCGAGCCAACGCGGTGGCGAAGCGGCAATGCAGGCCACGTCGCTTTCGGCGGCACGTTTCGCGAGCCTCTTTTCGGGCATGGAGTTCCCAGCCTCTGTCGAGGACCTGAAAACCCAGGCGCGCGGGAACGCCAGCAATCGGGAAATGGATCTCGTCTCTCGCCTTCCGGATCGCCGCTACGGCGGCATGGCCGATGTCGAGAAGGCCTTCGGCGAGGTGAAGGACGCCGACCGGTCCTGAGAACGGCCGTCCAGTCGAAGCACTCACTCGCCCCCTGAACAAGGAAGACAAGAAAAATGGCAGACTTCTACTTCTGGTTTCTCATTTCGTTATGCGTTGCCATGATTTTCGCATGGTCATCCCGTTGGGCGAGGCAGCGCTGGGCCAGTCGTTGCGCCGGATCACCCGCACCGGCCCCGACAGCCGTGACGAGAGCGATATCGGCGGAGTTCGCTTCGTGCCCCTGATCGGTGTGCAGGGCTGGACCGCAAACGGGCGCCGCGCAGCCTCCAGCCATGGGCCCGGCCAGAACAGCGGCAGGACACTTCCGCAGATGATCGCGGACGCAGCAGAACCGCTGCCTGATCTCGAGGATCCGGCCTTCGGCCCGCTGTTCGACCGTTATGCCGATCGCCGGGTGGTGCTCCTGGGGGAGGCCAGCCACGGCACCTCGGAGTTCTACCGCGCCCGCGCCGCGATCACGCGACATCTGATCGAGAACCACGGCTTCACCATCGTCGCCGTGGAGGCCGACTGGCCCGACGCCGCTGCCGTCAATCGCTACGTCACGCATCAGGCGGCGCGCGATTTCGAGGATCCCGCCTTCACCCGCTTCCCGACATGGATGTGGCGCAACACCGTCATCGAGGGTCTGGCCGAGTGGCTGCGCGCGCATAACGGGACCGTTGCGGCGCCGGATCGGCGGGCAGGCTTCTACGGGCTCGACATCTACAACATGCGCAGTTCGATCGCCGCCGTGCTCGATTATCTCGATGAGATCGACCCGGAGGCCGCGCGTATCGCCCGCGAGCGCTACGGTTGCCTGACGCCCTGGCAGAAGGATCCCGCCACCTACGGCCGGGCGGTTCTGAGCCGGCGCTATCGCGACTGCGAGGACGAGGTGGTGGCACAACTCCGCGACCTGCTCGCGCAGCGGCTCGACTACGAAGCGCGGGACGGCGCGAGCTTCCTCGATGCGACGCAGAACGCGCGTCTGATACGGTCGGCCGAGCAGTATTACCGCATCATGTATTACGGCGGCGCCGAAAGCTGGAACCTGCGCGACAGCCACATGTTCGAGACGCTCGAACAACTTCTGCAGGCGCGCGGCCCGGACGCGAAGGCGGTTGTCTGGGCGCATAACAGCCATATCGGCGATGCTCGGGCAACCGAGATGGGCGCCGTCCGCGGCGAACACAACATCGGCCAACTCTGCCGCGAGCGGTTCGGCGACCAGGTCGCGCTGATCGGCTTCGGCACCCACACCGGCACCGTCGCTGCGGCCAACGAGTGGGGCGGCGAGATGGAGATCAAGCGTGTGCACCCCTCGCGCGTGGAAAGCCATGAGCGGATCTGCCACGATACGGGAGTGCCGAACTTCCTGCTGGACATGACACGCGACGAGGCGCTGCGGCGGCGACTGATGGAACAGCGGCTGGAGCGCTTCATCGGCGTGATCTATCGGCCCGAGACCGAACTGACGAGCCACTATGCGAACGCGGTCCTGCCGCGGCAGTTCGACGGCTGGGTCTGGTTCGATGAGACGCAGGCCATCACGCCACTGCCGCTCGACCGTCGCCGCGAAGGCGTGCCCGACACCTGGCCGTTCGGTGTCTGAAGCAAGACGGCGTTCAAGTGGGCTGGCGGGTGGTATCATGTGTGGACGGCCCCGTTTGCGCAAGGGATGATTTGAGCTGCTGGCGCCGACCGCCGCGCCGGTTCGGAGCCCAAGGCCGCCCTCCCGAGCACAATCATTGGCGCCGGGTCTGATCAAAAGGGTGCGTATCCATTCACTATCTGCCCATCTTGACTACTCGGCCGATCATTCGAACCGACTGACATTACCTTGAATTCAAAAGCCCCGCATTGATCACGCTTGCGGTGGTGCAAGATCATATGCACTTTGCAACTATGGACACACGCAAACTAAACGTGTTCGTCGTCGGGCTGGAGCGTTTCAACCTCCGGCTTCTTCGGTCCGTCCGGAACTCCGAGCGTTATGCGTTTTTCGGCCTGCTGAGCCACGCGGAGATCTCTGCCGCCGCGCGTTTCGATCTCGAGGCGCTTCTCGACAAGGCGCGCGCCATCCTGCGCGGGTTCGACGGCCCGATCGACGCCATCGTGGGGTATTGGGATTTCCCGACCGTCCTGATGATGCCGATCCTGCGGCGCGAATTCGGGCTGCGGGGTCCGACGCTCGAAAGCGTCCTGCGCTGCGAACACAAGTTCTGGGCCCGGCAGCTTCAGGTCGGGACCGTGCCCGAGGAGGTACCGGAGTTCAGGCTGGTCGATCCGTTCGACCCCGAGGCGGCCGACAAGCTGGACCTGTCCTATCCCTTCTGGCTCAAACCGATCAAAGCGCACTCGTCCCTGCTGGGCTTCCGCGTGGCATCCCGCGCCGATCTCGATCATGCGCTGGAGGTGACGCGCCGCGGCATCCACCGCTTCGCCGAGCCGATGGACGTGATCATGGGATATGCCGACCTGCCCGACGACATCCGCGCCATCGGCGGGGCGCATTGCATCGCCGAGGCCATCATCTCGGACGGGCAGCAATGCACTCTGGAGGGCTATGTCTTCGAGGGCAAGGTGCAGGTCTACGGTATCGTCGACTCGATCCGTGGGCGGAACCGGTCGAGCCTGGAGCGTTACGAATACCCCTCGGCCCTGCCGCAAGAGATCAAGGACCGCATGATCGCCTCGGCCAGCAAGGTCGTGGTACAGGCGGGGCTCGACGACACGCCGTTCAACATGGAATTTTTCTATCACGAGGGCCGCAACGAGATTTCGCTGCTGGAGGTCAACGTGCGGATATCCAAGTCGCACAGCCCGCTTTTCGACAAGGTCGAGGGCGTGCCGCACAATGAGGTCATGCTGGATGTCGCGCTGGGCAGGAAGCCTGACTTCCCGGCGCGGCGCGGCCGGTTCCGCTATGCCGCGAAGTTCATGCCGCGGGTCTATGGCGACCACGGCGACTGCCGCGTGCGCAACGTCCCGGACGAGACGCGCCTGCGCGAGATCGAAGAAGCCTTTCCGGGGAGCGAGATCCAGCTTCATGTCGAAGAGGGCATGCAACTATCGGAATCGAGCCACAGCGATGCTTACAGCTACGAGCTAGGTGCGATCTTCATCGGGGCGCAGTCGCGCGCGGGGCTCAGGCGCGACTTCGACAGGCTGTGGGACGCGGTCGGCCTGACATTCGAAGAGGACAGCTGATGTCCCAGATTGCGACCGTGACCGAGTTTCCCCGGAAGGTGCGCAGCGAGGAGACGGTGTGGATCCCGATGCGCGATGGCGCAAGGCTCGCCGCGCGGCTCTGGCTGCCCGAGGATGCCGAGGCGGACCCGGTTCCGGCGGTTCTGGAATACATCCCCTACCGACGGCGCGATTTCACCCGACCGCGCGACGCCGTGATCCATCCCTACGTCGCCGGCCACGGTTACGCCTGCATCCGTGTGGACCTGCGCGGCAGCGGCGACTCCGACGGGATCTTGCGCGACGAGTATCAGGAGCAGGAACTGCAGGACGGATGCGACGTGATCGACTGGCTGGCCGCCCAGCCATGGTGCAACGGCGCGGTGGGCATGATCGGCATCTCCTGGGGCGGGTTCAACGGGCTCCAGATCGCCGCGCGCCAGCCCGAGCCGCTCAAGGCCGTCATCAGCCTGTGTTCGACCGACGACCGCTATGCCGACGACATCCACCACATGGGCGGCTGCCTGCTGGGCGACAATCTCTCCTGGGCTTCGGTCATGTTCGCCTACAACAGCCTGCCGCCCGACCCGGAGGTGGTGGGCGCGCGCTGGCGCGACATGTGGTTCGAGCGTCTCGACGGCAGCGGCCTCTGGCTCGAGACATGGCTGCGCCACCAGCGGCGCGACGGTTATTGGCGGCATGGTTCCATCGCGGAGGATTATGCCGCCGTGCAATGCCCCATCATGGCCGTCAGCGGCTGGGCCGACGGTTATTCCAACGCCGTCTTCAGGCTTCTGGCCCATCTCGACGTACCCCGCCGAGGGCTCATCGGTCCATGGAGCCACAAGTATCCCCATATCGGGGTTCCGGGCCCTGCCATCGGGTTCCTGCAGGAATGCGTGCGCTGGTGGGACCAGTGGCTCAAGGGCTGGGATACGGGCGTCATGGAAGACCCGATGCTGCGCGTCTGGATGCAGGACAGCGTGCCGCCGAGCGCCAGCTACGACACGCGCCCCGGGCGCTGGGTGGCAGAGCCGGTCTGGCCCTCCGGGAACGTCAGCCAACGCCGCATCGGGCTGGGCCCGGGCCGTATTCTCGGCGATGGCGAGGTGGCGCGGACCGACCCGCTGCCGATCCAGTCGCCGTTAACGGTGGGGTTGTTCGCCGGCAAGTGGTGTTCCTACGCCGCCGGCCCCGATCTCGCCCACGACCAGCGGCAGGAGGATGGCGGCGCGCTGGTCTTCGACAGCGCTCCGTTGGCGGAACCGATGGAGATCTTGGGCATGGTCTGCGTCGAACTGGAGCTTTCGGCCGACAGGCCGCTGGCGATGGTCGCCGTACGCCTCTCGGACGTCGCGCCCGATGGCAAGGCCACTCGCGTCACCTACGGGATGCTGAACCTGACCCATCGCGACTCCCGCGAGCATCCCGAACACCTCGAGCCCGGGCAGCGTTACCGCGTGCGCATCAGGATGAACGACATCGCGCAGAGCTTTCCGGCCGGGCATCGCCTGCGGCTCGCGGTCTCGACCTCCTACTGGCCGCTGGCATGGCCCTCGCCGGAGCCCGTGCGCCTGACCATTCATCCCGGGCAGAGCGCGATCGAGCTGCCGGTCCGAGCACCGAGGCCGGAGGATGCCACCCTGCGCGAATTCGACCCGCCCGAGGGCGCGCCGGAGATCCCGCAGCGGATGATCGAGGCGGGCCGGCACACCTGGCTCGTCCATCGCGACCTCGCCAGCGATGTCTCGACGCTCGAGGTCATCAACGACCGGGGCATCTTCGCCCTCGACGAGATCGGACTGGAGATCGAGAGCCGCACGAACGAATGGTACACGGTTCGGGCCGACGACTTCCTCTCGCCGGTGGGAGAGACCCGGACCGTGCGCGGCCTGACCCGCGGCGACTGGCGCATTCGGACGGAGACGCGCACGAGACTGACCTGCAACGCGACGGAGTTCCACATCTCGGCCGATCTCGACGCCTACGAGAGCGGCGAGCGCGTGTTCTGCCGCACCTGGAACGTCTCGATCCCGCGCGATTTCATCTGAGGTTGGGGCCGGCCATGGGATAACGGATCGAAAGATCGCTGTGCCGGATCGACATCGACAGGCCCAAGGCATCCAACGCGGGGTCCTGCCCGAAAATGACGTTCGTCGGCGCATGGGTCTCACCGCAACGCACCGAAGCCGGATCGCACCTCCGACGATGCGCTTCAGATCCCAAGGCTGAAAGCCCCTCGCGCGCCGTCACCTGCCTCCCACTTGTCCGGCGCGGCAACGCTACCTGGGGGTAGTGCCCCACCGGGTGGTGTAGGAGGCCGCGCGCGGAGCCTTTTGGCGTAGCGCAGCGCGCGGCCGTACTGGCGGCCACCGCGCTACTTCGTAGTCTGAGGTTGTTCAACGACCGACGACAACGAAGGAGAGCACGATGACCGAGACCATGATCGACCTTCCGGGTGTGATCGCCAAGAGCGATGACACGGATTTTCTGCGTGAGCTGGTCCAGGACGCCGCGCAGCGGCTGATGGATATCGAGGTGGCCGCCGTGTGCGGCGCGGGGCATGGTGAGCGAAGCCCCGAGCGGGAGAACCAGCGCAATGGTTACCGGCCGCGCCAGTGGGATACTCGGGCAGGCACCATCGGCCTGAACACCCCGAAGCTGCGCAAGGGCAGCTATTTCCCGACGTTTCTGGAGCCGCGCCGGACCGCGGAGAAGGCGCTCATGGCCGTGATACAGGAAGCCTACATCCACGGTGTCTCCACCCGGGCGGTTGACGACCTGGTGCGCGCGATGGGTCTGACGGGTACCTCGAAGAGCAAGGTGTCGCGGCTGTGCGAGGAGATCGACGAGCGGGTGCAGGGATTCTTGAACCGCCCCCTTGAGGGCGACTGGCCCTTCCTCTGGCTCGACGCGACCTACGTGAAGCTGCGCGAGGGCGGGCGGATCGTCTCAATGGCGGTGATAGTGGCCGTCGCGGTCAACACCGACGGACGGCGCGAGATTCTGGGGATCACGGTCCTGCCCTCCGAGGCCGAGACCTTCTGGGCCGATTTCCTCCGCTCCCTGACCAGGCGCGGCCTGCGGGGCGTGCAGATGGTGATCAGCGACGCCCACGAGGGCCTGAAGGCCGCCGCACGCAAAGTCCTTGGCGCCGGATGGCAGCGTTGCCGGGTGCATTTCCAGCGCAACCTGCTCGCCCGCGTAGGCAAGGCCCACAAGCCCGTGGTCAGCGCCGTGGTGAAGACCGTCTTTGCCGAGAAGGAGCGCGATCAGGCCCATGCCCGCTGGCGCGAGGTGGCCGACAACCTCCGCGACCGGTTCAGGGATGTCGCGGAGCTCATGGACGAAGCTGAGCACGACGTCCTCGCCTACATGGCCTTCGACGAGAGCCTGCGCTCGAAGTTGCACAGCACCAACCCGCTGGAGCGCGTGAACAAGGAGATCAAGCGGCGCACCAACGTCGTCGGCATCTTCCCGAACCGCGAGGCCGTCGTACGTCTCGTCGGCGCGCTCATGCTGGAGCAAAACGATGAGTGGGCCGTCTCGCGGCGATACATGCCAGTGGAAAAGCTGACAGGCGTATGCGACGATGACCGCGCGGCGACGATGATCGCCGCTCAGTGAACGAGCGACACCAGCTATGAAGAAGCAGGTGGTCGCCAGTTCCTACACCACTTCACGGGGCACTACCCTACCTGGGCATGCACGATGGCTCCCTGATCTTGGTCAACGGTGGCCCTACATGCCCCCCCCCTCACATTTGCCGGACCTGCTTCCCTGGACCTGGAAATCAACCGGCATCCGCCAAGGCGGCTGACTGCGGTCTTCGCCGGATGTTTACCGTAGAGATGTGTGGCGAGCCGTGGAACCTGCCGGGGAACCGGAACTCCTTGATGCCTGCGGTCAGTCGACTTGAAACGGCACGACGTTTCTGGCGTGGTGGTCGACCTTGATGTCGCGTGCAAGTGGGGGCACGGAGCGGTGGGCACAGTCCGAACGCTCACAAATGCGACACCCTGTGCCAATGGGTTCGAACCGATCGGCGTCAGTCACGTCAAGATCGTCGGCATAGACAAGCTGGTCTGCATATTTGGCCTCGCACCCGAGGCCGATTGCATACTTCCGGGAAGCCTTTCGGAAATCCGCGCTGTGGATGGTTTTACTGAAGGCAAGGCAAAGATACCTGAGGCCGTCGGGCGTGCCGGCCAGCTGCCGCAGGATCTCACCATGGCTCTCGAAGGCACTGTGAATATTCCATAGCGGACAGGATCCCCCAAAGCGTGTGAACTGCAGGCTGGTGGCGCTATGCCGCTTCGTGATGTTGCCCGCACGGTCGATGCGAAGGAAGTAGAACGGCACACCCTTGTTTCCCGGCCTTTGGAGCATGCTGAGCCGATGGCAGACCTGTTCGCGGCTCGCGTCGAAGCGGAAGGCCAGCCTGTCGAGGTCGTGCCGTGTTTCAGCCGCCGCCTCCAGAAATTCACTGTAGGGCAGCACGACGCCCCCGGCAAAGTAGTTCGCAAACGTCATGCGACATACTTCACGGGCGCTATCGGAGTGAAAGCCGGCTTCATCCAACAGGTTCTCGATCAATGGGCCTTGTTCAAGCAGGCCGACCTGGTAGGCCATCTGGAATAGGTTTGTGGCCGCGCTCGATGTGACGCTGAGGTGGAGCGTATGAGACACCGGGTCATAGCGGCGAATTGCGCCTGCTTCCGCCGCGCTTTTGGTTTCCACTACGCGGACGCCATGTGCATCCATCAAATAGTCGGCGAGCAGAACGTAACGCTGTTTATCGCTTTGGGTGATCGTGCGAGCAAAGCTCTCGGCCTCACGGTCGAGCTCGTCGATATAGTTGTCCTTGTAGTGAAAGTAGTCCCGCACCTCTTCATAAGGCAGAGGCGCAACGGCGGCCTCGGTTTCCGAGAGCGTGGTGTCGAGTTGACCCAGTTGCTCACGCGTCTTCTGAAAAACTTGATAGAGGCCAAGGAATGCCCGGACCATGTTCGGCGTGTTCGAAGCCGCGATCTTCAATTCCTGCGGCATGATGCGGGTGTCTGCGAAGACAGGATCAGCAAGAATTCCACCAAGATCGACCGCGATCTTGCCGGATTCATCGAGGGCGAGTTCGGAAAGATCGAACCCGAAGCCGTTGAACAGCGCGAGTATCACCGAGGCCGACAAAGACCTGTGATTGTTTTCGATCTGATTCAGGTAGCTGGTTGAAATGGCGAGTTTTCTAGCGAATTCTGCCTGGGTCAGGTTGTGACTTTGGCGCAGGTGTCGGACGCGTGCGCCCGCAAAGATTTTCCGAAGATTGTCGGTCATTCACATTTTCGCATTTAACAATTTGCATTTTGTAATCCTTCACATTGTAACACGTTCAGTCCTCGACGCCTAGCACGCCGTAGGATTAGGCCGTTGGGCAACGCATGGCACTTCGTGATGCGAAAGGCTCAAAGGAAAAGCGCAAAATGGCAAAAGTAGCATTGGTCACCGGCGGCACACGCGGCATCGGTGCAGCCATCAGCAAGGCCCTTGCTTCCGCAGGCTATGCCGTTGCGGCCAACTACGCCGGTAACGACGAAGCCGCGGCAGAGTTCACCGAGGAAACCGGTATCCGGACCTACAAGTGGTCGGTAGGGGATTATGAGGCCTGCGTTGCGGGCGTGGCACAGGTGGAGGCCGATCTCGGCCCAATCGATGTCCTTGTGAACAATGCCGGGATCACCCGCGACGCGATGTTCCACAAGATGACAAAGGAAAAGTGGGACGCGGTGATCAATACCAACCTCAACGGTCTGTTCCACATGACCCATCCAATCTGGACGGGCATGCGCGAGCGCAAATTCGGACGGATCATCAACATCTCATCCGTGAACGGCCAAAAGGGACAGGCGGGGCAGTCCAACTATTCCTCGTCCAAGGCTGGCGATCTCGGATTCACCAAGGCACTGGCCCAAGAGGGCGCGCGCGCAGGCATCACCGTCAATGCGGTCTGCCCCGGCTACATCGGCACCGAGATGGTCCGCGCGATTGATGAGGACGTTCTGAACAAGCACATCCTGCCACAGATCCCGGTCGGGCGCCTCGGCGAACCCGAAGAGATTGCACGATGCGTGGTGTTCCTGGCTTCGGACGATTCCGGGTTCATCAACGGTTCCACAATTTCGGCCAACGGCGGGCAGTTCTTCAGCTGACGTGGCCAGAACGGGGAGGAAATCCATGGCAAACTACGCAGATATCTATGCCGGTTGGCAGGCTGATCCCGAGGCTTTCTGGGCAAGGGCCGCGAAGGCCGTGGACTGGGACCGTGCTCCGCAAAACGTGCTCGATGACAGTGCCGCGCCGCTCTACCGATGGTTTGGGGATGCCGAGGCCAACACTTGCTACAACGCCGTAGACAGACATGTGCAGGCCGGTCGCGGTGACCAAGCCGCCATAATTCATGACAGCCCCGTCACGGGCGGCAAGACCACGGTCACATATTACGAGTTGCAAGACCGCGTTGCGCGTCTTGCCGGGGTTCTTGCCGCCCGCGGAGTGACAAAGGGCGATCGTGTGGTGATCTACATGCCCATGATCCCGGAGGCGCTGGAAGCCATGCTTGCCTGCGCCCGTATCGGTGCGATTCACTCGGTCGTCTTCGGTGGTTTTGCCGCCCACGAGCTGGCGGTGCGGATCAACGATGCGACCCCGAAGGCAATACTGAGTGCATCTTGCGGGATCGAGGGATCGCGCGTGATCGCGTATAAACCACTCCTCGACGAGGCCATCGCCCAGTCCGAGCACAAGCCCGACTTCTGCGTTGTTTACCAGCGCCCTCAGGCCGAAGCGAGCATGATCGAGGGCCGGGATTTCGATTGGGCGGAAGCCAAATCGGCTGCAGAGTCCGTTGGCTGTACACCGGTCGGCGGCGCCGATCCGCTCTACATCCTTTACACGTCTGGAACTACGGGCCAGCCGAAAGGCGTCGTGCGCCATTCTGGTGGGCACATGGTGGCGCTGCTCTGGACCATGAAATACATCTACAACGTGCAGGCAGGGGACGTCTTCTGGGCGGCCTCGGACGTGGGCTGGGTCGTGGGTCACAGCTATATCTGCTATGGGCCGCTGCTGGCCGGGTGCACGACCATGGTCTTTGAAGGCAAGCCCGTAGGTACCCCCGACCCGGGCACCTTCTGGCGGATCGTGGAAGAGCACGACGTCAAGGTCTTGTTCACCGCCCCCACCGCTCTGCGCGCGATCAAGCGTGAAGATCCAGAAGCCGACTATGTTCGCAAGTATGACCTCAGCGGTCTCCAAGCCCTTTTTCTGGCGGGAGAACGCGCCGACCCCGATACCATCGCATGGGCCCAAAACCATCTGAAAAAGCCCGTGATCGATCATTGGTGGCAGACCGAGACGGGCTGGGCCATCGCCGCCAATCCGCTGGGGATCGAAGAACTTCCGATCAAGCCGGGCTCACCTGCGGTTCCGATGCCGGGCTACGAGATCGAGATCCTCGATGATGCGGGCCATCCGGTTGCACCGGGCACGCTTGGCGCAATCGCGATAAAGCTGCCACTGCCTCCGGGAAGCTTGCCGACACTCTGGAACGCCGAGGACCGCTTCCGCAAGAGTTACCTCGACACGTTCCCGGCATACTACGAGACCGGCGATGCGGGCATGACTGATGAAGACGGTTACGTCTACATCATGGCGCGGACGGATGACGTGATCAACGTCGCGGGGCACCGCCTATCGACAGGAGCGATGGAAGAAGTTCTCGCCTCGCATCCCGATGTCGCCGAATGCGCGGTGATCGGGATTGGCGATGCACTCAAGGGTCAGTCACCCCTTGGACTTGTTTGCCTGAATGTCGGCGCCGAGCGCACCGAAGAGGACATCAGGACCGAATGCGTTGCGCTGATCCGGCAGGAGATCGGCCCGGTTGCAGCCTTCAAGCAGTGCATCGTGGTCGACGCGCTGCCCAAGACACGGTCCGGCAAGATCCTGCGGGGCACCATGGTCGCCATTGCCGATGACACGCCATGGAAGATGCCAGCCACGATCGACGATCCCACCGTACTCGACGCCATTGCCGACCGTATCGCCGGACTTGGTCACCCCACTGCCTGATTTGCACGAGAGGAAGAACCCATGAAAGACGTTGTCATCCTAGACGGAGCCCGCACCGCCATCGGTACATTCGGAGGCTCGCTCGCCGGTACGCCGCCCTCCGAACTGGCGACCGCAGTCGCAAGAGAGGCCATGGTGCGATCCGGCGTTGAGCCCGGACAGATCGGCGCTTCGGTGTTCGGCCACGTGATCAATACCGAGGCCAAGGACATGTACATGGGCCGTGTCGCCGCCGTGAACGCCGGTGTCCCCGAAGAAGCCACCGGCCTGACGGTCAACCGGCTATGTGGCTCGGGCGCGCAGGCCATTGTCAATGCGGCCCAGCACATCATGCTGGGTGACGTGGATTATGCCCTGGCGGGTGGTGCGGAAAGCATGTCTCGCTCCCCCCACATCACACAGTCCATCCGCACCGGGCAAAAGATGGGTGACGTGTCCTTCAGCGATATGATGATCGGCGCGCTGAGCGACCCCTTTGGTGTAGGCCACATGGGCGTCACGGCAGAAAACGTTGCCGCCGAGAACCAGATCACCCGTGAACAACAAGACGCCTTCGCCGTCGAAAGCCAGAGGCGCGCGGCCGCAGCCGTCGAAGCAGGGTACTTCGAAAACCAGATCTTGCCCATCGAGGTCAAGGTCAGGCGCGAAATGGTCCCGTTTGCCACCGACGAACACATCAAGGCCGGCACGACCATGGAAAGCCTCGGAAAGCTTCGCCCGGCCTTCAAGAAGGACGGTTCGGTGACGGCAGGAAACGCTTCGGGCATCAATGACGGGGCCGCAGCTTTGGTCCTGGCCTCCGCCGATGCCGCGGAAGCCGCGGGGCTCAAGCCACGGGCCCGTCTTCTTGGTTACGCCATTGCCGGTGTGCGCCACGAAGTGATGGGCATGGGTCCAATCCCGGCGGTGACCCAACTGCTCAACAGGATTGATATGACGCCCGACCAGTTCGACGTGATAGAATCAAACGAGGCCTTCGCCGCACAGGCGTGTGCTGTGAACGCGGCCCTCGGGCTCGACACCGACAAGGTAAACCCAAATGGCGGCGCCATTGCTCTGGGACACCCGATCGGTGCCACCGGCGCGATCATTTCGATCAAGACGCTTTATGAGCTCGAACGCATCGGCGGCCAGTATGGCCTCGTCACGATGTGCATCGGGGGCGGCCAGGGTATTGCTCTTGCCTTCGAGCGTTTGAACTGAAGGACAATGGGACGGGGCGCCCGCGACGGGCGCCCCGGCAAATCGGGGAGGAAACCGCCGTGGCTGACACAACACCAGACCCAAGATCGCAAGAGATGACCGAGACAGCACAGCGCATGATGTCGCTGGCGCAGCGATCCGTTTCTGCGGCGGCCAAAATCCAGTCCCGATCCACGGCTCAGGCCACGGGGTCTGAATACTCGTTGATGGATTCCGCTACACTTGCGCGCGCTTACGGCAATGTCTGGAGCCGCCTGATGACCAATCCGCAGGAGTTTTGGACAGCCCAAATCCAGGCCGGTACGAGCATAACCAAGATCTGGAGCGCCATGCTCGCGCCACGGGATGGCGAGGTGACAGACCGACGTTTCAAGGATGAGAGTTGGTCCGAAGACCCGGTGTCGCGCAGCTACCGCGATACGTTCCTCGCGTTCGAGGCAGCCGTGGAAGAGCTGCTTGAAACGCTTACCGAAGAGGGTCGCGACGATCTGCGGGTCAAGTTTTTCACAAGGCAGGCCGTCAGCGCGCTTTCTCCCGCGAATTACCTCGCGACCAATGCCAAGGCGCGGGCCAGAATGATCGAAACCGGCGGGGAAAGCGTGCTGGACGGGATCGAAAACCTGCTGAGCGATCTTGAGCGAGGCGACGGTCGTCTCGACATTGCAACCAACGACCCCAACGCATTTGAAGTCGGCGTAGATCTGGCAACCACCGAAGGTGAAGTGATCTTTCAGAACGATTTGATGCAGTTGATCCAGTATCATCCGCGCACTGAAAGCCAACACAAGGTTCCGATTTTGTTTGTGCCGGCCTGGATCAACAAGTTCTACATAATGGACATGCGGCCGCAGAACAGCTTGATCCGCTACACTCTGGAGCAGGGCCATTCGGTATTTGTCATCTCCTGGGCCAATCCCACCGCTGCACACGCAGACCTAGATTTCTCCGACTACATGAAGCTTGGACCTCTGGCCGCGCTCGACGTCATCCGCGACATCACGGGTGAAGAAAAGGCAAATGTCCTCGGATTCTGCATCGGCGGGATTCTCGTCACTGCGATGCTTGGTTATCTCGCGGCCAAAGGCGAAGATCGGATCAACAGCGCCACGACGCTCGCCACGATGGTGGATTTCAACGACGTGGGGGAGATCGGTGTTTTCATTGACGACAACCGGCTCGAGATTCTCCGCTCGCATATGGAAGAAAAGGGTTACCTCGAGGCGCACCACCTTCAGGACATGTTCTCGATGCTGCGCGAGAATGACCTCATCTGGTCGTTCTACGAAGCAAACTATCTGCGTGGCGACAAGCCCAGGCCATTCGATCTGCTCTATTGGAACGCCGACTCGACGCGCCTGCCGAAAGCGATGTTGCTTTGGTATCTTGAGGAGGTGTACCTGCAGAACAAGCTCCGTCAGCCCGGTGGTCTGGAAATGGACGGGGTCAAGATTGACATCTCAAAGATCGAGCCGCCGATGTTTGTCCTGGCGACCCGGGATGACCACATCGCGCCTTGGACGTCGATTTACCCCGCAACGCAGATAATCGAGGGAGATGTGGAGTTCGTTCTCGGTGGTTCGGGCCACATCGCCGGCGTGATTAATCCTCCAGGCAAACGCCAGAAATACGGCTACATGACCTGCGCCAGTTACCCCGCCACGACCGATGGCTTTCTGGCGGAAGCAGAGGCTCATGAAGGATCATGGTGGCCCTATTGGGAGGGGTGGCTCGCTGAGAAAAGCGGCGAGATGGTGACGCCTCGCAAGGTTGCGAAACGGGGACGCTACACGTCGTTGGAGCCTGCACCGGGCAGCTTCGTGACGGTCACTTCCAGCCAGACATCGACGACCAAGGGCTGAGGTCACGATCGCCGTCCGTGCTGAATTGCCCTGGGTCCGGTCCCTATTCCCGGGGCCCTGCAGCGAACGGCATCAAGGTCCGAGAAGCGGACAAACCCTAACCTGTGTTCCGATCACCCCTTGCCGGTGTGGGTCCGGGGCAGGAGTTCTTCGACCTGGCCTTGCATGAGGATGGTCGCGATCGCACCAAGGGTGGCGGCCAGCCAGCCGGAGCTTCCGTTGGCACAACGTTTGGCGGCGGAGTGAAACGCGGCCCGCTTTGCTCCCGCAGGCCGGCCGAGAGCAGTCGCGCGGCGATCGTCGCCGTGGTGTCCGTGGCGGGTGCAGGCCATGCAGCCAAGGGTCAGTTTGACCCGAACGTGGTGGGCGCCAGGCCCGGGACGGCGTCAAGGGTCTCGCTCCCGGGGATCGTGGCGAGGCCGTCGGCCATGACATCTCCGACAGGGTTGCGGAGCGGCCGGAACTCGGGCGCGAGGCCGGCCGGCGGGGCGGTGGTGTCGTCACGCATCGCGCGTCGCACCGCCTCGGCCAGCACCCGCGCCTCGGCCCGGGGCAATTGGGTCGCGATCGACGCGGCCAGCGGGCCGTCGTGCCAGTAGGCCAGCGCGATCCCGGCGCGCTCCCGCTCGACGATGGGTCCCGGGCTGTCCATCCAGCGGGGCGCGATGAAGAGGCTGAAGGCGCGCCCGTCCCGCGACCGGTATTCGAGCGCGACAAGCTGGTCGCCGCTGCGGCGCACGCCCCGTTTGCCGACAAGGGTGAAGCCCTCGGACGAAAGGTCCGGCGCGCTCAGGCGGATCGCCACTTCATCGTCGATCCAGCTGATCGCACGCTCGGGCGCGCCGCCCCCTTCGCCGGACAGGGCCATCTCGGGTCCGCGCAGGACGAACTGGCGGTAGCTCTCGTCCAGAAGCGCGCGCCGGGCCGTATCGTCCTCGCCGTGCCCGACGAGCCAGCCGCCAAGGCCCGCCGCGACCACCACCAGGCCGGCCGCCGCGCGACGCAGAACGGGACGTGCCCGTGTCCGCTCGGCGTCCTCGACGATGGCGCGGAGCCGCTCGGGGACGGGGGCCGCGAGCGCGCCTGCATAGGCGGTGCGCAGGGCGGCCGTCTGGGCGCGATAATCCGACAGGCGGGACGCGGCCTCCGGATCACGGGCGATTGCCGCCTCGATCGCGCCCTTGCGTTCGGGATCGTCGTCGAGAAACCCGTCGGCCAGCGCGAGGAGGTCGAGGTCGTCGATGCACGGGCGGTCCATCATGTCACTTCACCTGGCGCAGTTGCGGCTCGAAGTCGTCGAAGGTCTCGCGCAAACGCTCGCGGCCACGCGACAGGCGCGAGCGCAGCGTGCCCACGGGAATGTCGAGCGCGGCGGCGGCCTCGTCATAGGACAGACCCTCCACGGCGGTCAGCGCGATGGCCGCCCGCTGCTCGGCCGGAAGCTCCTGCATCGCGGTGACGATGTCGCGGCGCACGAGGCGGGCGTCGGCCGTCGCCGGCGCGATGGGATCGGGCGCGACGTCGAGGTCCACCTCGTTTGCGCGTCGCTTGCGGCGCGGACCCTGGTTCAGAAAGACATGGTAGAGCATCTTGTAGAGCCAGGCCCTGAGACTGCCATGGCGTGACCAGAGGTGGCGTTTGCGGATCGCACGCTCCAGCGTGTCCTGCACGAGGTCGTCGGCGGCCACGGGGTCCCGCGTCAATGCCAGCGCGTAGCGCCGCAGACGGGGGATCTCCCGCGCGATGAGCCATTTGGTTTCCTGCATGCCCGCCCTCGTTGATCATGGCCTTTCGGGAGAGACAGGCACACGACCGGAAAAGTTCCATTCTATCCCCTCGATCCAGATTTTTTTTGCTGTTCGGGAACAAAGCGGACCCCGCGCCTGTCTATCCATAGGGTCGCCCGCACCATAGCGCACGGTGGCCCGTGATCCAAACAGAGGACCAGAAGCCATGATCCATTCGAAGAAACTGACCGCGATCCTCGGAAGTTGCGCGCTCGTGACGGCCGTCGGCGTGATGCCGTCAGCGGTGGCGGCCAATGACGCAGGGCAACACCAGCCGCCGGTGATCGAGGCTCAGGCCGAGGAGCAGTTCGACGACGCGACCATCGACGCCTTCGCGGCAGCACAGATGCGGGTGGCGGAGATCCGTGCGCTCTACGCCGCTCAGTTCGAAGCGGCGGAAACCGACGAAGAGCGCATGCAGGTCTCCGAGGAGGCCACCGAGGAGATGATCGCAGCCGTCGAAGCGACGCCAGACATCACGTTGGAAGAGTACGACGCCGTGATCCAGGCTGCGAACGATGACCCGGCGCTCGTCGAGCGCATCAACGAGGCGATCGCCAATTTGAGCACCTGACGCCGCGGGACGACCCGGCACAAGGGAATAGAAGTGCGTCGCCGCCTCTCCCCGGCGGCGCACCACCGCGGGAGGTGGGACCCGCTTCAAAGCCGGACCACCACCCGCGGTCCCCCGCGCGACAGCCCGCGCAACACGATGCGTTCGCCCACACCGACAGCGAAAGGAGCAACCATGTTGAAGAGCGTCACCATCGCGGCCCCGCGCGTCGTTCAACCCGCCTACAGGCAAAGCGCCGATGAGGTCATCGTCGAAAGACAGGACGGTTCCGCGCTTCACGGAGACTGGGTGCTCGGCGCCCAGATGACCACGCCGGACGGAGACGTGATCGGATTGATCGAGGGTCTCATCCTTGACGAGGAAGACGGTACGGCAAACGCCGCCGTGGCGTCCGTGGGCGGCTTTTTCGGCTTCGGCGCCAAGCAGATCGCCGTGGACTGGTCCGAACTGGACATGACTTACGACGGCGACGAAATCACGCTCGGCATAACCCGCGAGGAAGCCGGGGCCGCACCTGAATCAGCGTTCCGGGAACGCATCCATCCGCCGTCGCCCGAACCGGAAGCCGGCGCTGGAACCGGAGACACCGGTGGCAGCGCCTTGGACGGTGGCACCACCGGAGGCACCGGGACGACAGGAACCGGCGGGACCATGGACGGCCAGTGAACCGCTGGACATATGGCGTCTGGCGGGCCGCGCGAACCGCCGGTCGAAAGCTTGCGGCGGGCGAATTCCTCGGCGTCGGCGCATGACCGCGCTTGACCGAAACTTCAAGGAAGACAAGTAGAACCCGATGAGCACCTTGACCCTGCACCCGCCCCGCGCCTCGCTGGCCCCGACTTGCCATGCGATCATCGAGACCTTCCGGCGCACGCCGATCCGCGATCTGATCCTCGCCGCCGCGATCGTGCTTGCGGCCTCGGTCGTCGTCCATGCCGACGAGAACCTGCCGGACTGGATCCCCGATGTGCTGACCTTCCCCGACGATGCCGAGGTCGTCACCGACCGTGCCGTCGGCTCCAGCATCCGGTTGTTCTCGATCTCGACCGAAGCCGATGTCGACACCCTCCTCGCCGACTGGGAGGAGGAGCTGACCGAGAACGGCTATCCCGTCACGCAGGAAGCGGGTGAGCTTCTGGACCGTTCCATCGAGTTCACCGGCCCGGACATCGTGAACGCGAAGATCATCGTGGCGCCAACCACCGACGGCTCCAGAAGCCTGATCGAATTCGACGCGACGCTGAACTGAACCCACGAAGCCCGGCAACGATCCGCGCATCCTCTGCCCCCCGCATCCTCTGCCGAAGCGGTCAGTGCGAAAGCTATGCGGGCTGTTTGCGTGGATCATGCCGAAATGCCGGAAAAGCAGGCCCATGACCGGGTGGCGGAACCGGATCGCGCGACAGGCGTTGTCTGTGGAAGATGCTGCGGGCCGCTCGGGAATTGAGTCGAGCGCCGCGCGGGACAGAGGACGAAAATGCTGACGAGACGCCATTTCATCATCACGGGTGCGGCCCTGTTCTCGGGTCCGCTTGCCGGAACCGCACTGGCGAGCACATCGCCCAGCGAGGCGCAGCAGGCGGCGTGGGACGCGGAGGTGACGCCGACGAATTACGATCCGGCGACCTCGAACCCGTGGGGCCTCGCGCCCAGCTACCTGCCAACCCGCGTCGCGACGCGCGCGGGCCTCGTCCCCGGAGACATTCATGTCGATGCCGTCGCGCGCTTTCTCTACCACATCGGCGCCGACCAGACCGCCATGCGCTATGGCGTTGCGATCGGACGCGACGGCCTTTACGAGCCCGGCACATACCGCATCGGACGCAAGCAGCAATGGCCGCACTGGACGCCGACCGAGTCGATGATCGAGCGCGAGCCGGACGTCTACGGCCAATGGGCGGACGGCATGGATCCAGGTCCGTCCAACCCGCTGGGCTCGCGCGCGCTCTATCTCTACGAGGGCGAGCGCGACACCTATCTGCGCATCCACGGCACGCCGCAGCCACGGACCATCGGCACGCGGGCAAGCTCCGGCTGTGTGCGCATGGTGATGGCGCATATCAACGATCTCTACGGCGAGGTCGACGTCGGGGCGACAGCGCATCTTTACCCGGCATAGGGCGAACGCCTTCCTGCCGCGCGATGCTCCGGCGAGTTTGGCCGCGAATTGGTCGGAAATCTGCCGCCAACGCCTGACCTCGGCGCTACAATTGCGGAGCGGCACGGGACACCGACAGATGCCGGGGAAGAGATGCGGTGAAGGTTTCGAGAAGATGAAAAGGCTGGGCCTGGATGCGACGGACCTTCGCATCCTCAGCGCCGTGCAGCGGCATGGCCAGCTGAGCAAGACGAGGCTTGCCGAGATCGCCAACATCTCTCCGACACCCTGCTGGGCCCGCCTTGACCGGCTGAAGGCGGCGGGATTCATCCGCAGCTACCACGCCGATATCGCGCTCGAGCGGATCTGCGACGTGTGCCGCGTCGTGGTCACGGTGTCTCTTTCTCATCACCGCAAATCCGACTTCGACCGCTTCGAAGCCTTCGTGAACGCGCATGACGAGGTCATCGAGTGCATCGCGACTGGCGGCGGAATGGATTACGTCATGAAGGTCGTCAGCCCGAACCTCGCGGCGTTCCAGGAGTTGATGCAGGCGATGGTCGATGCCGAACTGGGCGTCGACAGGTACATGACCTACATCGCGACACGGACCGTCAAGACCGCGCAACCGAATCTCGCGAAGCTGGCGGCGTCGGCAGCGCGATGACGCAATGCGACCGAATCGTCCGCATGCTGCCCGAAAATGGTCCGATCGGCCCGGCACGGCCGAATCTTTGGTCCGACTTTTCGAGGCTTCGGCACTAGGTCTCCTTTGGATACGTCGGCAGGGAGGCCGGCGGCAGGTTGGGAGGGAACCATGCACGCAGACGCGTTCGGCTTTGGCACGCAGATCCGCAAATCACCCTATTTCGAGGCCACCGTCCGATGGGGTGCGAAGGCGTTCTCGGTCTACAACCACATGTACATCCCGCGCGATTTCGGCGACCCGGAGCAGAATTTCTGGAACCTCGTGAACGACGCGATCCTGTGCGACGTGGCGGTCGAGCGGCAGGTGGAGATCACCGGGCCGGACGCCGCGCATTTCGTGCAGATGCTGACCCCGCGCGACCTGTCGAAGATGGCCGTCGGACAGTGCAAGTACATCCTCATCACCAATGCCGAAGGCGGCATCCTGAACGATCCGATCCTCTTGCGGCTGGCCGAGAACCATTTCTGGATCTCGCTCGCCGACAGCGACATCCTTCTCTGGGCGCAGGGCGTGGCCGTTCATTCCGGCATGGACGTGACGATCACGGAACCGGACGTCTCGCCGCTCCAGCTGCAGGGCCCGAAATCGGGGCAGATCATGCAGGCGCTCTTCGGCGAGGAGATCATGGACCTGCGGTATTACTGGCTGCGCGAGGTCGATCTCGACGGCATCCCGCTGATCGTGTCGCGCACCGGCTGGTCGAGCGAGCTGGGCTATGAACTTTATCTGCGCGACGGCACGCAGGGCGACGCGCTGTGGGAACGCATCATGGCGACCGGCATGGCCTACGGGCTCAAGCCCGGGCACACTTCGTCCATCCGCCGCATCGAGGGCGGCATGCTGTCCTATCACGCCGATGCGGATATCCACACGAACCCCTACGAGCTCGGCCTCGACCGGCTGGTCGATCTCGACATGGAGGCCGACTTCATCGGCAAGCAGGCGCTGCGGCGTATCCGCGACGCGGGTGTCAGCCGCAGGCAGGTGGGCCTGATCATCGACTGCGATCCGTTCAAGGGGCCGAATACCAGCTTCTGGCCGATAAACCGGGACGGGGAGACGGTCGGCAAGGTCACCTCCGCGGTCTATTCGCCACGGCTTGAGCGGAACATCGCGCTGGCGATGGTGTCGGTGGACGTCGCCCATCTGGGCCTCGAGCTCGAGGTGGTCACGCCGTCCGGCCCGACGCGCGCCACCGTGGTGGAGCGGCCGTTCTACGATCCGAAGAAGCGTCTCGCGGTCGCCTGAGGCGGCCCGGCGGAGCGAAACGCCCGGTGCCAATCGCGACCCACGGGTCGGGCTGCACCGGGCGCGCTCAACTTGCAGGCTTGTGCTGCCATCCCGTGAAAGCCTATTTTCACGGGCATGGCGTCAGCGACCCGCACCTCCTTCATCGCACGCATCCGGGATGCGACGCCGAGCATGCATCGGAGCGAATTGCGGCTGGCCGAGGCGATCCTGCATTTCCCCGGCCAGATCGCCAGCTACACCGCGACTGAACTCGCGCAGATGGCGGGCGTGTCCAACGCCACGGTGACGCGTTTCGTCCGCAAGATCGGCTACGCCTCCTTCGAAGAGGCGCGGCAGGCCGTGCGCGCCGAGCAGGCCGCCGGCACGGCGCTTCTGCGGGTGGATCGCGAGGGGGCGCCGCGCGACGGGCAGATCGCCCGCCACCTCGACCGGAGCCACGACAATCTCGAACGCAGCCTCGCGCGGCTCGACGACGCCGAGATCGGCGCGCTGGTCGAAACGATGATCGGGGCGGACCGGCTCTGGCTGATCGGGTTCCGGGCGGGTCAGGCCTTTGCGCGCTACCTGTCGTGGCAGATCATGCAGGTCCGCGGCAACGTCTTCACCCTGCCCCGCGACGGGGAGACACTGTCCGAAAGCCTTGCCGGCATCGGGCCGCGAGATTGCGTGGTCGTCTTCGCCCTGCGCCGCCCGCCCCGGCAGTTCGACGCGCTTCTGTCGGTGCTGGAGGAAAGCGAGGCGCAGACGGCACTGATCGGCGATCTGACCCGTCTAGAGGCGATGCCGGCGCGCTGGCGCCTGCCCTGCAGCACGACGGGTGCCGGTCCGCTTTTCGACCATGTGGGCGTCATGGCGGTCTGCGGAATACTGGCCTCGAGCGCCATCGAGGGCTCGGGCGCCGCCGGACGGGAACGGCTGCGCACCATCGAGAACATCCACGATTCCCTCGACGAACTCTGAACTCCGACGCACACGAAGCGCGCGGCCTGCGTGGTCATCCGCGCGGAATTTCCGCCCAAGTCTTGGGCGATCGTGAATCCCGAAGCGCTTTGTTGTTATAAAAAAACTTTTTCACACGACGTGGCTGGTGAAAAACCTCTTGCGTAAGACATCGCTTGCCCGTCCACCTCCATAGGAAAGGATCGCCACATGACCCTTCTGAGAAAATCCCTTTTCATCACGACCGCGTGCCTCGCCCTGCCGGGCATGGCCGCCGCCCAGTCCGTGCTGCAGATCAACTCCTCCCTGCCTGAAGGCTCCTTCGCGCATGTCTTCCTGCAGGAATACGAAACCCGGCTCGAAGCCGCCACCGACGGCGCCATCGACGTGCAGATCTTCATGTCGAACACGCTCGGCTCGGAGGAGGACGTCCTCCAGGGCCTCGGTCTCGGTACGCATCAGGCATCGCTTTCCGCGTCGGCCATCGCGCAGATCAACACCCGCACCGCCATCTTCGATCTCCCCTATCTGTTCGAGGACCGCGACGCCGTGCAGGCCTTTGCCGCCAGCCCGGCGGGCGAGATGCTGGCCGAAGGCTTCGAGGGCACCGGCATGGTGCTGGCCGCGATGTGGGACAACGGCTTCCGCCAGATCACCAACAGTGTGCGGCCCATCGTGGTGCCCGCCGATCTGGACGGGCTCAAGATCCGCACGCCCACCAGCCGCCAGCGCGTCGAGATGTTCAACACGCTCGGCGCCAATGCCACGCCGCTCAGCTTCGGCGAGGTCTATTCCGGGCTGGATCAAGGCGTGATCGACGGCCAGGAAAACCCCGCCGAGATCGTCGAAAGCGGGCGCTTCTACGAGGTGCAGCAATACATGTCGCTGTCGAACCACGTCTATCTGCCGACCTTCCTCGTTTTCGGTGAACCCTTCCTCGCAAGCCTCGATCCCGAACTGCGGGAGGCGGTGATGACCGTCGCGGCCGAAGTCGCCCCCTGGACCTTCGCGTGGGGTGAAGAGACAGACAGCCGCGTGATCGGAGAACTGGCAGACCGCATCGCGATCAACGAGATCGACTTCGCCGCCTTCCAGGCCGCGGCCGCACCGCTCTACGAGAGCCCGACCTTCGTGGACGTCATCGGCGCCGACATGATCGCCGCCACCCGCGCGGCCCTCGGCATCGAGTAACGCCCGGCCCAAGGAGCAGCCCCGCCATGGCCCGCCTCACCGCCCTTGTCGCGTTCGTCGACCTCTGGCTCACGCGCCTTCTGGACGCGGTGGTGATCGGGTTGGCGGGGCTGCTCTTCTGCCTGCTCAACTACGCGGTCTTCACCCGCTTCATCCTGAACGACAGCGTCTCGTGGTCCGAGGAACTGCCCGCCCATGTGCTGGCCGTCCTGACCTTCATCGGCGCGGCCTACCTGACGCGCACCTCGGAGCATCTGGGCTTCGACTCCGTGGTGCGCATCCTGTCGCCCGGCGTGAAGCGCGCCGTGATGGCCGGCAACCTCATCCTGATGGCGGGCTTCGGCGGGCTGCTGGCGTATTACGGCGGGATCGCTGCGCAAAGCTTCGGTGCCCGGATGCTGATCTCCGTCGACCTGCCTATGGGCCTGTTCCGTTGGGCGATGCCCATAGGCGGCGCTCTGATCGCGCTCATCAGCCTCACGCGCCTTGCCGGTCTTCTGACGGGCCGGGTGCATCCCGATGACCTCCTGCCCGAAAGCGACGCGTGATGTTCCTCGATCCCGGCTGGATCATCCTGATCCTTCTCGTCACCCTGCTGATCGCGGGACTGCCCATCGCCTTCGTGCTCGGCGTGACCGCAGCGACGATGATCCTGCTCGACCCGGGCGTGGTGCCGCAAATCATCGGGCTGATCCCTTTCGGGGGCGCCAACAACTACCTGCTGGTGGCGGCACTCCTGTTCATGATCGCGGGCGAGGTGATGAACCAGGGCCGCATCGCGGAAAAGCTCATCGCCTTCGCCTCCAGCCTCGTGGGCCACATCCGCGGTGGCCTGGCGCATGTCAACATTCTGACATCGCTGTTCTTCTCGGAGATTTCGGGCACCGCCACCTCGGATGCCGCCGCCATCGGCTCGGTCATGATCCCGCAGATGAAGAAGCGCGGCTACCCGGCGGCCTTCGCCGCCGCCGTGACCTCGACCTCGGCCACCATGGCGATCATCGTGCCGCCGTCGCTGAACCTGATCCTCTACGCCTATGTCGCGAACGCCTCCATCGCCGAGCTCTTCGCGGCGGGCATCCTGCCCGGGATCATGGTCTGCGCCCTTCTCATGGCGACGGCCTATTTCATCTCGGTGAAACGCGGCTACCCGACCGAGGGGGAGTTCCGCTTCGCCCGCGTGCTCGAAACCGGCAAGGATGCCGCGATCCCGCTGACCCTGCCGATCCTGATCCTCGTCGGCATCCTCGGCGGCATCTTCACCGCGACCGAGGCGGGCGCCATCGCGGCCTTCTGGTCGATCGTGCTGGCCATGTTCCTTTACCGCACGATCAAGCTGGGCAACCTGCTGGATACCTTCCGCATCGCGGGCAAGCGCAGCGCGATGCTGATGTTCATCGTCGCGACCTCGACACTGCTGGGCTGGTATCTCACCAACCAGCGCATTCCACAGGACATCGCGCAGGCGATCCTCGGCATCTCGGAGAATTACTGGGTCGTTCTGGCCGCCATCAACATCTTCTTCCTGCTGGCGGGCACCATCATCCACGGCACGCCCGCGATCCTGATGCTGGTGCCGATCTTCCTGCCGCTGGCCGACCAGCTGGGCATCGACCGGGTGCATTTCGGGCTGATCCTGACGATCAACCTCGGCATCGGGCAACAGACGCCGCCGGTGGCCTCGGTCGTGCTGATCACCTGCGCCATCGCGAAGATATCCATCGCCAGGATCATCCCCTCGATGCTGGCCTTCATCGGCGCGATGCTTGTGGCGCTGATCCTCGTGAACGTCTTCCCGGCCATCGTGCTCTGGCTGCCCTCGGTCATCCTGTGATGCGGCTTCTCATCGTCAACCCGAACACGACGCCGGGCGTGACGGCGCGGATCGATGCGGCGGCGCAGGCGGTGGCAAAACCGGGCGACCGGTTCACGACGGTCTCGGCGGCTTCCGGCCCGGCCCTGATCGTGACCGAAGCCGATGCCGAGGCGGCCACCCTCGGCGTCCTGCAGGCGATCGCCGCCCGTGACGGACCGATCGACGGGATCGTGCTGGCCTCCTTCGGCGATACCGGCGCGCGGGAAGTCCGGCGCAGGTATCCGGACCTCCCTGTCCTGGGGATCGCCGAGGCGGCCTTTACCGAAGTCCGGCGCATCGGCGGCCCATTCGCCATCGTGACCTTCGCGCCGGAAGTGGCCGGACCGCTGTCCGAGAAGGCCGCCGAACACGGCATGGCCGGCGCGCTGATGCGCGTGGCAAGCCCCGCGCTTCCGCTTGCCCACGATCCCGCCGACGTCGCCGACAGGATGCTGCCCGACCTGCTCGAGCTTTGCCGCGACTGCGAGGCGGAGGGCGCCCGGAGCATCGTTCTGGGCGGCGGCCCGCTGGCGGGTCTCGCCAGCACGATCGCACCCTCTTGCGCCGTCAAGGTGGTGGACGGCACGCAGTCAGCGGTCGGACTATTGCGCGAACGCCTTGTGACAGGCTAGGCGCGCGTGACATCCGACGGTGCGTTTCCGAAGGTGCCGCAGCACGCGGGGGCATCAGACGGGCGCGGGCCGTGCCGATCGCGAGTGCCGCTTGTCCCTTCATGCCGTCCAGGATGAGACCGGAGGGCTTTCAAGCCTGTCCTCTTGCGCCCGCCTCGTGTGGGAGGCCCGGATGACCTGAGGGCATTCCATCCTCTTGCGCGCCGTCGTCAGGTCCCCGCTTGCAAGGATTTGAGCCGCACACCATTGCGCCATCTCCCGATGCGGCAGAAGCACCGTGGACAGTGGCGGGTTCAGATGCTGCGCGATCTCCTGGTCGTCGTAGCCCATCACGCCGATGGTTTCGCCGATACGCTCGCCGCGTTCCTTCAGGGCTTCGTAACAGCCGACAGCCATGAGGTCGTTGGCGCAGAAGATCGCGTCGGGCCGCGTACGGTCGAGAAGGCGATGGGTGGCCGCATGGCCACCGGAGGGCAGGAAATTCCCGGTTTCGATCAGGGACGGGTCCACGGTCAGGTCGGCGGCGCGCAATGCGCGCTCATAGCCCTCCATCCTCTGGTCGGAGGCATCCATCCATGTTTCTCCCGAAATGAAGGCGATCCGCCGGTGCCCGGCCTCCAGCAGGGCGCGAGTGGCGGCCTCTCCGCCGCGGCGCTCGGCCGGCACGACCGAGGCGTAGCTCTCCTCCGGATCGTAACAGTTCAGGAGCACCGCGCGGTGCCGCGCAAGCGCGTCGGGCGGGGTGACCCGCCGCGTCAGGATCGAGGCATAGATCACCCCCTCGACCCGGTCGGCGGCCCATTTGCGGAGCACGGCCGCCTCGTAGCTACGGTCGCCGCCGGTCATCACAACCTCGACGAGCACGCCGGAATTCCACGCCTCCTCCTGCACGCCCTCGATCGAGATCGCGGCGAAGGGGCTGGTGGCGACCTCGTCGAACATCACGCCGATGACCCGTGTGCCCGCGGCCTTGGGCGGCCGCCCTGCCCCGCGGGGGCGATAGCCCAGATCGGCCACGGCCCTGAGCACACGGCGGCGGGTCTCGGCGCTGATGCGCATGTCGTCATTGCCGTTGAGCACGAAGGACACCGTCGATTGCGACACACCCGCCGCCAGCGCCACGTCCTTCATCGTCACACGGGCCGCGCCAGCGTCGTCGTGATCGCCCATCCTGCACCTCCGCTCGCTAATAAATATTGCTAAAGTTTTTAGCACAAGCCAGAATGCTCCAGAATCGGCTCGTTTGGGAGGGCGTGCCACATGGCCATGAATCAGCAGCGCAAGGGGAGAGGTCTGTCCCAGACCCAGGCGGCGGCGATCCTGCTTGTGCCGTTTCTGGCGGTCTATGGCGCGTTCCTCGTCTACCCGTTCTTTCACGGCGTCTGGATCAGCCTGCACGACTGGAACCTGCTTGCCGTCGCCTTCAACCCGGATGCCCGCGAGTTCGTCGGGGCCGAGAATTACGTCCGCACGCTCTGGGGGCGGAACATCGAATGGGGCCCACTCGCCAGCCCGGTCATGCAAACCGTTGGTGTCCTCGGGATCGGGCTGGCCTTTTTCGGGTTTCGCGCGGGGCGGCTGTCGAAGGCCACGGCGCTTGCGCTGGGGATCGCGGGGTCGCTGTTCGTCCTGCTGCCGGGGTTTCACCCGGGCGAGGACGGGCGCTGGTATGACCGGCGGTTCTGGCCCACGGTGGGCAACACGATCACCTTCGTCGCGCTGGCGGTGCCGGGCGTCACGATCACCGCGCTGATCCTCGCCGCGGCACTCGACGGCGAGACACGCGCCAAGGCCGTGCTGCGCACGCTCTTCTTCCTCAGCCAGGTCCTGTCGGTAACGGTGGTCACGTTGATCTGGCAGATCATGTTCTCGCCCCGGCAGGGGCTGATCGCCAACGTGACCGAGGCCCTGGGCGGCTCGCCCATCGTCTGGCTGACCGACCAGCAATTCGCCATGGCGGCGATCGTCATCGCCACGATCTGGTGGTCGCTGGGCATCGCGATGATCCTGTTTCTCGCAGGTATCCAGGACATCTCGAAGGACATCTACGAGGCGGCGGCCATCGACGACGCGACGGGGGTCAAGGCGTTTTGGTACATCACGCTGCCCAACCTGAAACGGACGATCACGCTGGTCGTGGTCCTGCAGATCATCCTGCATTTCCAGGTCTTCGGGCAGTCCCACCTGATGACACAGGGCGGGCCAAACGACAGCACGCAGGTCCTTGTGCGCTACATCTACCAGACCGCCTTCCGCGACAGCGAGCTGGGCAAGGCCAGCGCCATGGCGGTGTTCCTCTTCGTGATCATGGGCGCGTTTTCCCTCGTTCAGTTCATCGTCGGCCGGGAGGAGGAGTGATGCTCAACCGGTCCTACTACTGGCTGATCACGGCGCTCTCGATCCCGGCCTTCCTGTGGCTGATCCCGACGATCTGGATGGTGTCGCTGTCCTTCCAGCCAAATGACGTGCTGGCGCGCACCACCTCGACCACCGCCTTCGGGCTGATCCCGATCCCGTTCACCGCCGACAACTACGTGGCGCTCTTCGGTTTCGGGCAGACGCCGCTCTGGTTTCTCAATTCGGCCATCGTCGCGCTTGGCATGACACTCGGGGTGCTCGCCGTGTCGACGACGGCAGGCTACGCGCTGGCGCGGCTGGAGTTTCCCCTGAAACGGTCGATCATGGTTCTCTGCCTCGTCGGGCTGATGGTGCCGGAACAGGCGGTCTTCATCCCGCTCTACACGATGTTCGCCGACCTTGGGTGGCACAACAGCTACCACGCGCTGATCCTGCCGCGCATGGCCGTGCCCATCGGCGTCTTCCTGATGATGCAGTTCTTCCGCGCCATCCCGAAGGACATCGAGGAGGCCGCTCGGATCGACGGAGTCGGGTGGCTCCAGATCTTCTGGTACATCATGCTGCCGCTGGCGCGCCCCGCGATGATGACGCTGGCGATCCTGACGTTTCTCTACGCCTGGAACGACTATCTCTGGCCGCTGGTCTCGGCCCGCGAGCCCGACCGCTTCACGATCACGCTGGGCCTGGCGTCGATCCAGTCGAATTTCGCGCAATCCGAAGGACTGGGCCGCGTCATGGCGTCGGGCGTCATCGCCTCGCTGCCGGTCGTGATCCTGTTCCTGATGTTCCAACGCTACGTGGTCCGCGCCATGACGGCCGGCGGGACCAAGGGCTGAACCGGGGCCGAAGCGCCCCAACCAAAGGGAGGAAAGACATGAAACATGTTCTCATGGGAACCGCACTGGCCGCCATGGCGGTCACCGGGGCCGCCGCGCAGGAGGTCTCGCTCGGGCGGTTCTTCGGCGCCTGCGAGGATGCGGGCACGGACACGACCACGAGCACCGGCGAGGCCTGCATCATCCAGTCGATCATCAACGCGGCCGATGCGGAACTCGACGGGATCACCGTCAACACCCTGCCGACCGACTGGGGCAACTACTACGACCAGATCGTCGCGGCCTATGCCGGCGGCGAGCCGCCGGACATCCACGTCATGCACCGCCACCGCGTGCCGCAATTCGCGGGCCTGGGCGCGCTGGCCGAGCTGTCGGGCGACCTCGAGGCCGCCGGCATCGACGTGTCGGACTGGGCGCCCGCAGCATTGGACGCCGTCAGCCACAATGGCGGCATCTACGGCGTTCCGATGGATTTCCACGCCAACCTCTGGCACGTGAACATGGAGATCATGGAGGCAGCCGGCCTCGTGAACGACGATGGCAGCCCGATCCTGCCGACCTCGCCCGCGGAGCTTCTGGAACACGCCGCCATGGTCGAGGACGCCACGGGCCACGACTACCTCGCCGCCGATTTCGCGCAGTTTCCCATCGGCGTCCGGCTTGTCCTGTCGCTGATGTGGCAGCAGGGCGAGAACATCTTCACCGAAGACGGCACCGCGACGATCGACAGCGAAGCCGCGCGGAACGCCGTGACGACGATCACGCAGCTCTTCGACGAAGGGTATGCGGACCCGCAGCTGAACTACGCCGACAGCCAGCAGGCATTCCTCAACGGCGAGGCGGCGGTCCTGGTGAACGGCACATGGGTGGTGGATTTCTACGCCGCCGAGGCCGCGAACTCCGATGTGGCGCTGTCGGACTACCACGTCGCGGATTTCCCGACGCTCTTCGACGAGGGCGCGACATGGGCCGACAGCCACATGTGGGCGATCCCCGCCTCGCTCAAGCGCGATGACCCCGAGACCTATGCCGCCGCGCTGCGGGTGCTGGCCTTCATAAACGACCACAATATCGACTGGGCACGGACCGGCCACATGGCCGTGCGCAATTCGGTCCTGGGGTCCGAGGCCTATGCAGGTCTGCCGCATCGCGACGAGTATGCCGGCACCGCCGCCATCGCCCGCGACACGCCCGCCGCCGAGAATTACGGCGCGATCCAGGACGTGCTGAACCGCGAGCTTCAGGCGATCTGGCTCACCGGCAAGTCGATCGACGACGCGCTCTCCGACGCCGAGCTCGAAGTGCAGGATCTGCTCGACGGCTGATCCCTGCCGCCGCCTTCAAGCACCGGCCGGCGCAGGTCGGCCGGTGCCACGACAGCCCTCAAGCATCGGAGCGCGAAGATGGACCGTTGGACCGAAGCGGACGCGAACGCATGGTGGAACGCCCGTCCTTGGCTTTGCGGGTTCAACTTCCTGCCGTCGACGGCGGTGAATTTCATCGAGATGTGGCACCCCGACAGCTTTGACGCGGCCACGATCGAACGCGAGCTGGGATGGGCCTCGGACCTCGGGTTCAACGTGTTTCGCATCAACCTGCATTACCTTGTCTGGAAGCATGACCGCGACGGCCTTCTCGACCGTCTCGACCGGGTGATGGGCATGGCGGCCTCCGTGGGCATCGACACCATTCCGGTTCTCTTCGACGATTGCGGGTTCGGCGGGCTGGAACCCGAGTACGGGCCCCAGCCCGATCCGGTCCCCGGGGTCCACAACAGCCGCGCCGTCGCCAGCCCCGGCCGCGCCCTGCTTCACGCCGGGACGGAAACCGAAGGGCTCGCCCGCTACGTCGCCGATATCGTCGGACGGTTCCGCAACGACCCGAGGATCGCGTTCTGGGACCTCTACAACGAGCCCGGCAACCGGATGATCTTCGGGCGCGACGGCGCCGACATGTATCAACCCGATTTCTCCGATCAGAGCCTTGCGCTGATGCAGGCGAGCTTCGCCTTGGCCCGCGAACAGCGGCCCCGCCAACCGTTGACCGTGGGCGCCTGGAGCACGCCCGTCGCGGGCGCGCTCGGTGCCGCCTACGAAACCGAGATCGACAGGACGGCGCTCGAACTGTCGGACATCGTGACCTTTCATGCCTACCTCTCGACCGAGAAGGTGGCCGGGATCATCAAGGCCCTCGAAAGGCACCGCCGCCCGATGATCTGTACGGAATGGATGGCCCGCCCCGTGGGCAGCAGGATCGCCGATCAGCTGGAATTGTTCCGCCGTCGCGGTGTCGGATGCGTTCAGTGGGGCCTCGTGCAGGGACGAACGCAGACATGGCTGCCCTGGCCGGAAGAGCTTGTTGCCGCCCATGGCGGTGACGCCGACCGATCCGTTTGGTTCCACGACATCCTCTACCCGACCGGCACACCCTACGACATGTCGGAGGCGGCAACGCTCAGGGTCTGCAACGCGGGATAGCCGCTTCCCGACGCACGATGCGCCCCGCCGACGGGATGCCGCTCGGCCGCTTCGGGAGACCGCCACAGGCGGGCTTACTGATGTGTTGGAGAGTGATACAATCTGCTTTAGAAGGAACGACACAACAGTTTCAGGGAGGAACGTCATGAAGTTCATGCAGATTTGTCTTGCCGGAGCGCTTCTGGCCACCGCGGCGCCCGCCGTCGCGCAGGAGCAGCTTTCGATCGCCACCGGCGGCACCGGCGGGGTCTACTACCCGATGGGCGGCGGTCTGGCCGAAGTCATCAACAACAACGTGGACGGCTTCTCGGCGACCGCCGAGGTCACCGGCGCTTCGGTCGAGAACATGGGCCTCATCGCCACGGGCGACGCGGATCTCGCGCTCGCGCTGGCCGACACGGTGCAGCAGGCCTACAACGGCACCGGCCGCTTCGAGGGGCAGCAGCTCCCCATGGTGCGCGGTCTCGCGTCGATGTACGCCAACATGATCCACATCGTGGCGCTCGAAGACAGCGGGGTCACGTCGCTTGAGGACCTGCGCGGCAAGCGTGTCTCGGTGGGGGCTCCCGGCTCGGGGACAGAGGTCAACGCCAACGCCATCCTTCAGGCCAACGGCATCACCTATGACGACATCGAAGAGCAGCGTCTGAACTTCAACGAGACCGCGGATGCGCTCGCCAACGGCGACATCGATGCGGGTTTCTGGTCGGTCGGCGCGCCAACCTCTTCGATCCTCAACCTCTCGACGACGAACGACATCGTCATCATCGCGCTGACCGACGAGGAAATGGCCGCCGCCATCTCCGCCGACCCGGTGATGTCGCGCACCACGCTTCCGGGTGGGAGCTACACGGGCATCGACGAGGACATCACGGTCCTCGGCATTCCGAACGTTCTCGCTGTCTCCTCCGAGATGCCGGACGACGTGGCCTATGCGATTACCCGCGCGATGTTCGACAACGTCGCCGACCTGCAGGCCGTCCACCCGGCGGCGAACGAGACCACGGTCGAGTTCACCATGTCGGCCACGCCGGTCCCGCTGCATCCCGGCGCGATCCGCTACTACGAGGAGATCGGCGCCGCGGTCCCGGACCGCCTGCGCGAATGAGCGCGGCCTCTTGATCGGATGGTTCGGAGGGGGGCTGTCGGCCCTCCTCCTTCTCTCCGGCTTCAACGCCGCTGCGGCGGGCGATCTTGTCGCCACCGCCGAGGACGGCACAGAGATCGCACGCCTGCCCGTTCCCGAGGGGGCGGGCTGGTGCGTGCTGTGGAACCACTCGGTCGAGGGCTTTCCGGTCACGGATTGCTACGAGAACCGGGACGGCCAAATGGTGCTGGTGCGCTCGCGCCAACCCGACTTCGCGGCCGGTCTGGGGCATATCCCGGGCCGCGGGCGGCAGGTCTCGGACGGGGCGGGCGGCTACTGGATCCTCGACATCGACGAACCCGTGCCCGGCAACGCCTATATCCTGCGCCCGGGAGGGGAACCGGTGGATCACCGGCTCAGGGTCGGTGACACCGTGGTATCCCTGTCGCAGGCCGCTTCGCGCGAACGCGTTCGCCTCGAATTGACGGGGCAGGAAAACTGATGGTCGTCGATACCGAGGTCCCGCGGAACGAGCCGCCACAGCCCTGGATCGTGCTGCGCGCGATCGCCGTGATCGGCATCGCGCTGTCGCTGTTCCAGCTTTACGCGGCGGGCGTGCAACCGCTTGGCCTGTTCTACCAGCGGCCCATTCACCTCGGCTTCATCCTCGTCCTGTGTTTCCTGATCTATCCCGTCTGGGGCCGGTCCCGGCCGCGCGGCGTGCTCGGCTGGGTCATCGACGGCACCCTGATCGCCTGCGCCGTGCTGGTGGGGGCGTGGCTGCCGGTCAACATCGACACGATCGCCAACCAGATTTTCCCTCGCGACATCGACGTCTGGGTCGGCGTGCTGACCGTTCTCGTGGTGCTGGAGGGCGCCCGCCGCGCCGTGGGCCTCGGCATGACCATCATCGGCGCGGCCTTCCTGCTCTACGCCTTCGCCGGAAGCCGGGGAGAGCTGCCTTTCCTCGCCGACTGGATGCCCGGCATCCTCAACCACCGCGGCTACTCGATCGACCGGCTGGCAAGCCAGATGACGCTGGGCGCGGAAGGCATCTTCGGCATCCCGCTGGGCGTCGCCGCGACCTTCATCTTCGTCTTCGTCCTCTTCGGTGCCTTCCTCGAGGTGACCGGCGCGGGCAAGTTCTTCATCGACCTCGCCTATGCCGCCACGGGGCGACAGCGCGGAGGACCGGCCAAGGCCGCCGTCATCGCGTCGGCCGGCATGGGGTCGATCAGCGGCAGCGCCATCGCCAACGTGGTCACCACGGGCGCCTTCACCATTCCCCTCATGAAACGGCTCGGTTACCGCCCCGCGCAGGCCGGGGGCATCGAGGCCGCGGCCTCGACGGGTGGCCAGATCATGCCACCCCTGATGGGCGCGGGCGCCTTCCTGATGTCCGAATTCACGCGGGTGCCCTATGTCGATATCGTGCTGGTCTCGATCTTCCCCGCGCTGCTCTATTTCGGGGTCGTGTACCTGATGGTCCACATCGCCGCGGTCAAGCAGGGCATGACCGGCCTCGGCGCGGACGAGCTGCCCAGCGTCCGCTCGGTGCTGGCCGATGGATGGCACTTCCTGCTGCCGCTCGTGGCTCTGATGGCGCTGCTGGTGGCAGGCTACTCGCCGATGCGCGTGGGCTTCTACGCCATCCTGTCGATCATCGCGGCCGCCGTGGCCCGCGCGCTCTGGGATTTCCTGACCAGCCGGCCGACGGCCTCGGGCTTCGTCGCGCTCTGCCGCCGGGGGATCGCGCTGACGCTTGACGCGCTGGAGCTTGGCGCGCGCAACGCCGTCGCGGTCTCCATGGCCTGCGCCGTGGCCGGCATCATCGTGGGCGTCGTTGGCCTCACCGGCCTTGGCCTGAAATTCTCGGCCATGATGATCGCGTTCTCGGGCGGCAATCTGGTTCTCGCGCTGCTGCTGGTGGTGATCGCGAGCCTGATCCTCGGCATGGGGCTGCCGGTGACGGCGGCCTATATCGTGCTGATCATCCTCGTGGGTCCGGCGCTTACGCAGGAGTTCGGCCTGCCGATCCTGATCGCCCATCTGGTGGTGTTCTGGTATTCGCAGGACAGCAACGTCACGCCGCCCGTGGCGCTCGCGGGCTTCGCGGGCGCGGCAATCGCCGGCTCCAAACCGATGGAGACCAGCCTGCAGGCGTGGAAATACGCCAAGGGCCTCTACCTCATTCCGCTCTTCATGGTGTTCAACGACGCGATCATCCTCGGTGGGCCGCTGCCGGTGGTGATCTGGAACGGCGCCATCGCGATCGTGGCGCTCACCGGCTTCGCCGTGGCGCTCGAGGGCTTTCTGTGGCGGCCAATGCCGCTTTGGCAACGGCTGCTGATCGTTCCGGGCGTCATAGCGATCTTCTGGCCGGACGTCGCCGTCGAGGGGGCAGGTGCGGCGTTGATCCTGCTGATCCTCGCGCTGAACCGCTGGGGTGGACGCCAGGACGGAAAAGAAACCGCGGAGCGCCGACCGAAGGCCTGAAACAGGCCACTCCGATCCGGCTCAGGGAGTCTCGGGATCGTAGAGATCGGCCGTCTTTTCCCGTCCCGCCAGCCACCAGCCAGACTGTTCCGGCCATGTGGAGAAATCGGAGTCGTGGCCGAGGTCCCGCGCGGCGTGCAGCGCCCATTGCGGATCGACCAGCGCCTCGCGCGCGATGGCGACAAGATCGGCGCGCCCCTCTGTCAGGATCGCCTCGGCCTGCACCGGGTGCGTGATGAGGCCCACGGCCATCGTCGTGATCTGCGCCTCTTGGCGGATCCGGTCTGCATAGGGCACCTGGAAACCCGGCTGACGCTTCGCGCCGCCGGCGGCCGTCGCCGACCCGCCGATGCCGCCCGAGGAACAGTCGATCACGTCCACCCCGATCTGCTTGAGCGCCCGGGCGAGCGCCACGGTGTCGTCGAGACTCCAGCCCTCAGGGGCGCCATCGACGGCGGAGGTGCGGAAGAACAGGGGCAGGTCCTCGGACCACTCGGCGCGCACCGCCTCGGCGATCTCGAGGGCGAGCCGCATCCGCCCGTTCAGATCGCCCCCATAAGCGTCGCTTCGCCTGTTCGACAGGGGCGACAGGAAGCTGTGCACGAGGTAGCCATGGGCGCCGTGGATCTCGACGATCCGGTATCCCGCCTCCCGCGCGCGGCGGGTGGCGGCGACGAAATCGGCGATGAGGTCTCCGATCTCGGCCAGGGTCAGCTCATGCGGCACCGGCCAGCCCTCGGCCACCGGGATCGCGGAGGGTCCGACCGGCGTCCATGGCATGTCGCCGCGCGCGAAATCCGCCTCATCCAGGGGTCCGTTGCCGAACCACGGCCGCTGCATGCTGGCCTTGCGCCCGGCATGACCCAGCTGGATCGCCGGGATCGCGCCATGGCGCAGGGCGAACTGGGCGAGCCGTGCATGGCCCGGGATCTGGCTGTCGGCCCAGAGGCCCGCGCAGCCATGGGTGATGCGCCCGCCCTTCTGCACCGCCGTCGCCTCGGTAAAGATGATGCCCGCCCCGCCGATCGCGAAACGGCCAAGATGCACCAGATGCCAGTCGTCCAGATGACCCTCATGGGCCGAGTACTGGCACATGGGCGAGATCACCACGCGGTTGCGTGTCTCGATCCCGCGCAGGGCGAGCGGCGTGAAAAGCTTCGGGGCGTCAGTCATGGCGTGTCTCCGGGCAGCTGCGTCGGTCGCGGTCGACACCCTCTGTCTGCCATCGCGCAGCGGCATGCAAGCGAATGCCCGCTCGCCCCGGGATCCGGGTTCATTCCGCCGGTGTGAGCCCCGGAGCCGGAGGCGCCTCGACCGCCCGGTCGGACAACAATGCCATCCAGAGCGGCGCGGCCCGGAAGCGCCAAGGGTGATCCAGCGCCGCCGTTTCGGCGAATGGCACCACCGCCGTCGAGCGCAAGGGGTTGACCGAGGTGGTCGTCATCGGGATCGAGATCAGGTGGATCAGCGTCGGCGCAAGACCGATGATGACGATCAGGCAACCCCGGCCAGAGCGACCTCGATCGGAAGCGCCCACACAATGGCATGGCCCGCCGGCAAGACGCCGCGCGCCGACGGGGTCAGCGCAGATAGACGGCCTGGAGCTGCGCGAGCGTGGTGCCGTCCCCGGCCAGAAGCTCGAGCCCCTGCCCCGCCATCCGGACGGCGCGGGTCTGCGACAGAACCTCGCCCAGGCTGCGCTCCATCCGGTCGAGGGGCGGCGGGCAGGCCATCATCGTGCTTGCCGCCGCACCGAAGTTCAGCGTTCCGCCATCCGTCTCGTAGGAGCCGATGATCTGGTTGCACCCGACCGTGGCGCGGAAACGCCGCTCTTCGCCGCCCCGCAGGACGAGATGCGGCTCGCGGCGGTTGGGCTGGGACTCCACCGCCTCGCCCATCAGCGTGCCGATGCGCCAGTAGGTATCGCTGAGCGAGGCCTGCGGCTCGGACCGGTCACAGGCATCCGCGTCCCGCACGGCGATGAAACGGTCGACGACAAGGCTCATCCGCGGCGGCCCCTCCATGGGTGGGCGCAGCGCGAGATCGCCTTCCACATGCACCATCACGGGCGCGCCGGGGCCGGACGCGGCCTCGAGATAGGCCCGTTCCAGCGCAAGGTAATCGCCCTCCTGCGCCACCGGATAGCCCACGCCCGAGAAACACTCCTCGAAACGCGCGCTGTCGGCCATGTAGGTCATCTGCCCGAGCAAAAAGAGGTCGTGCAGTTCGGTCGGCTCCAAAGTGCCCTCGCTCGTCAGCTCGTAAGGCAGATCGGACTCGATCGGATTGCCGGCCATGTCCATCTGGCGCAGCCGGTCCGGCGCCATCACCTGCCAGAAGAGCGGCATCTCCGAGGCGCCTTGAAGAACGATCGCGCCGCGGCCCGGGTCGGCATGCCAGCGCCCGATCTCGTCGCGGCGCGCGGTGCCGTCCTCCCGGCCGAGCCACTCCCGGCTCAGGTGGTAATACTGGTCCGGCCAGAGATCGAGATGATGGCGGATACCCTCGCAGTCGGCGCAAGGCAGCGTGCCGCGGAATGACGCCGGAAGACGCAGGCCGTGCGCCGGAACGGGGGCATCCGCTCCGTCGCCCTGCACCAGCACGAGGTCGACCTCGACCGACGCGGCCTCGTCCCCGGTCAGAACGCGCGTGAAGCTGTCGGTGGTAAAGAGAAGCCGCCCCTCGCGCCGGATCGTGGCGCGCAGCGAATAGATCGCGCGCGCGTCGAGCGCGGAGGGATCGTAGTCGATGGAAAAACCGATGGGAGCCTGGCCGGGACCTTCGATCACGGTTCCTGCAAGGCGCGTGGCCGGTGCATCCGCGCGGGCCACGTCCTCGATCACCGCCTCGAAAACCGCGTCGGGCGGCAGGGCGATGCGCTCGCGGATATGGGCGGTGCCGGTCAGCGTCTCCGCCGTCGCCGCCGGGATGCCGGGCACCATGACGAAGAGCAGGGCAAAGACGCGAAAGGTCCACCGAAGCGGTCCGCCGTCTCGCCGTGCAAGAAACGATCGCGACTGCGCGACCGGCGCCGGGGTTCGGGAAATTGCCATCATCATCCTGATCCTTCCCTCGTCTGCCGAAGCCCGTTGCGCCGGAATACCCCCGACCGGCCCTCCGTGCCGAACCGCATGACCCGATCCGGGTCATGCCGGCGAAACCGCCCGGGAATCTCAGTACTGCAGAATCGAGACGATAATTGCGGCAAAAACGATGTCTCGAAGGATTCTTGCGGTCGACACCACGGCGCGCTTCCGGCGCTTGTCGCGCAGAGGCGCAGCAGCGATCCGGAGGCGGCGATGCACGAACGCGAGCCCCGGAACCGGCGCGGCGACGGAGAATGAACGCGTCCGAGACCGCGCCCATGCACTGCATTGCGCGGACGACCGATGTGAACCGCCGCGCGAATTCCATGGGGCTGTCATGCTCCCCCAACCGCGCGAGCGTGCCGCCCGGCGTGGAAAGCTGGCCTTTCTTGCCGGCGCCGCGCAATCCGCGCTCTGTCATCCTGGCCACGTGGCGCCTGACGGTCTCGAACGGAAAAGTCAGCGCCTCGGCGATCCGGCGCCCGGAGATATGGCCGGCCAGCGCCCGCGGGAGGGGAGCCATCGGGGGGCAGTCCTTGCGGACAATTGTGCACCTCGTGCACGATATCAGGATCGGCCGGCACCCGTGTCTGAGTGGCGGGCGAAAGCCGTCCGCCGGCGCTCAGAGCGGTCCGCCGCACAGCGCGTCGAGGTCGACGAGCCCCGCGCCGAAGACGTCGTCGCGGCCGGGATCGCCCAGATCGAGGGCGCGCAGAAGAAGCTCCTCCGCGACCTGCGGCGCGCCGAGATCGGGGCGTTCGGCGCGCAGAAGTGCGGCGGCGGCGCTCACGAAAGGGACGGCGAAGGAGGTCCCGGTCTTCCAGCGCGCGCCGCTGACGGATGCGGCGGTCCAGACCTCGACCCCCGGCGCGGCCAGATCGACATGTGCCCCCCGCACCGCCCGGCGATAGACGCGGCCCTCCCGGTCGATGGCGGTGACGGCGATGACCGGGGGGAAGGCCGCCGGATAGGCGGGTTCGGCGGCGGGACCGGCATTGCCGACCGAGGCCACAAGCAGGATGTCGTTCTCGGAAAGAAGCCGCTCCACCACCTCCTCCAGCACGCTGTTGGGCGGGCCCGCGAGGCTGAGGTTGATCACCGAGACGCCTTCGGAGGCAAGGATGTCCAGGCCCTCGATCAGGCTGAAGACATCGGCGCGCTCATCGCCGCCCACGCGATGAAACGCATCGATGGCGACAACGCGCGTGCCCGGAACAAGGCCCGGCGCGCGCGTGCCCGGCTGGCCCACCAGCAGCGCCGCCACGGCCGTGCCGTGGATCGCGCGGGAGGGCTCGAGCGCGTCGCGACCCAGCCGCGTCACCTCGAGCCGCGCCCCCGCGAAGGCCTCGTGCTCCGCGTTGATGCCGGTATCGATCATCCCGATCGCCACGCCCGGGCCGCAGACGATGTCTCGCGGCAGCCCGTGGGGCCAGTCGCGCAGGACGCTGTCGGGGCAGTCAGGACCGGGACAGACGTCCTCCCCCTCCACGACCTGTTCGGGACGGTAGAAATGGTTGAAATCGGCATCCTGCCCGCTCGGCAGGGCGCGCGCGGCCGTGCGCGCATCGGCGAGGGTCAGATCGGAAGGGATCCGCAGACGCCGGGACACGGTGCCGACCCCCGGCAGGGGCCGTTCCTCGATCACCGTAAAGCCCTGTGCGAGCAGGGTGGCAAGATCGGCCGCGTCAAGGGCAAGTGTCACGATCTCGTCGGGCACGGCGCTCGGGGGCGCTGGTGCGGGTGGCGGGGCCGTGGGTTGCCGCTGCGTGCCGAAAAGAGTATCGAGGAAGCCGCCGCCGCCCGACCCGGACGGCCGCGAGCCGCCGCCGCCGTCATCATCATCGTCATCGTCGTCCCGGCTGGACTGTCCTCCCCCGCCGCCATCGTCGTCGTCATCGTCGCTTCCGCCGTCGTCATCGTCGTCATCCGCCCAGGCGGCCGCCGAGAATGCCCCGTCACCGAGCCGTTGCGGCACGGCCGGCTGGAGGATCAGGAGCACCGCCGCAAGCATCGCGACGAGAAAGGCTCTTGTCATTGCTGCACGCCTTCGTGTGGGTTGGCATCGTCGATGGACTACGCTTCGCCGCCGAGGTTATTCCGCGCGGCCTGAACGGGAAAGGTCGGGAAGGGGAATGCGGGACGCTTTCGAGAGGGACCTGGTGGCCGCGCTGCCGAGGCTCAGACGCTTCGCCCTGTCGCTCTGCCGCAGACCCGACGTGGCGGACGATCTGGTGCAGACGACCGTCGAACGCGCCGTGGCCGGGCGCGGCCGCTACGATCCCGCCACGCGGCTCGACCCGTGGCTGTTCCGCATCCTGAGGAACGCGTGGATCGACCAGACACGCAGGGCCGCCACGCGGGGCACGGAGATCGACGTGGCCGACGCGCCCGAGGCGGCCACGGTGGACGGGCCGCGCGTGACCGAGGCCGCGCTGATGCTGCAGAGGACGGAGGCCGCGATGGCGACGCTGCCCGCCGACCAGCGCGAGGTGATCGTCCTCGTCTGTTTCGAAGAGATGTCCTATGCCGAGGCCGCGGAGGTTCTCGGCATCCCGAAAGGCACCGTCATGAGCCGGCTCGCACGGGGCCGCGCGGCTCTTGCCGGGAAGATGGGAATAGAATGAGCGCCCGCGCGTTGTCCCCACGGGGCAAGGAGACCCACGCATGAACCCGACCGAATTCGACGACGCCACGCTGATGGCCCATGCCGACGGCGCGCTGGAGCCCGAGGAGGCGCAGCGCGTCGCAGAAGCGGCGGCGGCCGACCCCGCGATCGCCGCGCGCATCGACATGTTCCGCGAGACCGGGGCGCTTCTGGGTGCGCTCGGCGCTGCGCGGCCGGAGGCGCCATTGCCCGACGATCTGGTCCGGAGGGTGGAACGAACGCTGGCCGACGCACGGCACGCGGACACGGTCGTGCCCCTGCGCAGGCCGGGCCCGGCATGGCGTCCCGCGGCGCTGGCGGCCAGCGTCGCGCTGATCGTGGGCGCCGTGGGCGGTATCGTGGCGAGCCTGTCGTTGCGGACGCCCGAAGGGGCGGCGCCCTCCCTCGCCCTTCTCGACGCGCCGGGGATCGGGGACGCTCTCGACAGCCTGCCTGCTGGATCGCGGGGGGATGCGGGTGATGGCGAGGTGGAGATCATTTCGTCCTTCCTGACCGATACGGGCGCCTTCTGCCGGGAGTTCGAGTACGACCGTGCCGGCGGCGGCAGCATCGTCTCCGTCGCCTGCCGCGAAGACGGAGCCTGGGCCGCGCGCTTCGCCGTGGTGACGCAAGACGCGGACGCGCCGGGCTATGCGCCCGCCTCCGCGCTCGCCACGCTCGACGCGTTCCTTGCCACGATCGGCGCGGGCCAGCCGCTATCGACCGAGGACGAAGCCGAGCGGCTTGCGGCCGGCGACTGATCGCGGCGCGCCGGGCCAGCCCCCACCATCTGCACCGAAAACGGAAACGCCCCGCGCATAGCGGGGCGTTCGTGTCTTGGACGATCGGGGGCAGCGTGGCACCGATGGGTCAGTCGTCGTCATCGTCGTCGTCGCTGCTGCCGGAGCCGCCGTCGTCGTCATCATCATCGTTGTCGTCGCGCGATCCGCCATCGTCGTCATCGTCGTTGTCGTCGCGCGATCCGTCATCGTCGTCATCGTCGTCGTCGTCGCGCGATCCGTCATCGTCGTCGTCGTCGTCATCCGACGCATTGAGACGGCGGATGTCGGAGACGCTCAGATCGTCCCCACCGCCACGGTTCCATAGACGGTTGGCAGCGGCCGTGCCGAAGGCGGAGCGCAGCTCGTCATAGGAGAGCAGGCCGTTTCCATCGGCATCGACATCGGAAAAGCGCATCGATTGCGCGGAGGCGGCCGATCCGGCCATCACCAGCGCGGCGACGCTGGCAGAGAGAAGAAGATTGCGGTGTTTCATGATCGGGTCCTTTCCGTAAGGTTAGCTGTCGGGATCAGCGGTTCAGTCGTCATCGTCGTTGTCATCGCGACCGCCGTCATCGTCGTCATCGTCACGGCCGCCATCGTCGTCATCGTCGTCGTAGCGGCCGCCCCATCCGCCGTCGTCGTCATCATCGTCATCGTCGTCCCAATTGCGGCTCGCGCTGGCCGAGCGGAACTCGGCATTGGGGAAGATGGAGTTCAGCAACCGGAGCACCGGGTCGCCGTTCTGGGCTTGGGCAGGCTCGGGCGCGGAAACAAGGGCGACCGCCGCAACGGTGGCCGTCAGAAGGGTCTTTTGAACCGTCATTGTCGTCTCCTTTCGTTGCGGTCTCGACATCGGACCACGACAGGAGAACGGACGATCCGGCGATCTATTCCCGATCCGACGATCTTTTCTCTGAAAGGCGGCCTATGGGCTTGCGTCCGACCAGCCGCAAGAACAGACGCCGCCCCGCTGCGAGGACCGGATAGAGACGGGCCGCGCGGCGCGGGTTGGCGAAGGCCGCGCGTTGCATGCGATCGAACAGGCCGCCCTTTTCCGAGGATAGGGTCGCCAGCAGATGCACCGCGCCGTCCCCGAAAAAGACCTCGTCCCGCCAGAGAACCACCATTCCCTCATCGAGATCGTGGCCTGCCTCCTGGACCGTGCGCACGCGCGGGTCGCCCTCGCGCGCATTGACGAGTTCCACCTCGCCCACGGCATCCCGCAGACGCATCATCGACACGTAGGACGCGCAGAACGGGCAGTCGCCGTCATAGATCACCGTGATCCCCGGTCCGGTCATCTCCACGCTCCTCGATGGTTCGCTTGTTCCGGGAATAACGTGCGGCCGGGCCCGTAATTCCATACGAACATGGTAATCCGGAGACGTCACATGACGAGTATTGCCGATTTTCCCGGCGGAGTATCGAGCCGCGCGACCCGCGCGGTACAAGGCCTGCGCGAGGCCCTGTCGCAACCGGTCTCGCCCCTATCGCTCGCCGTCTTCCGCATGGCGGTGGGCGCGATGCTGGTCTGGGACTGCTGGCGCTTCATCAAGTATGACCGCGTCTACCGCTACTGGATCGCGCCGGATTTCCATTTCACCTATCCGGGCTTTCACTGGGTCCAGCCCCTGCCGGAGCCGTGGATCTGGGTGGCATGGCTCGGCATGGGGTTTTTCGCGCTTCTCGTCATGGTGGGGCTCTTCTACCGCGTCTCGATCGTCGCGCTGACGGTTCTGTTCAGCTACTTCTTCCTGCTCGACAAGGCGGAATACCTGAACCACTTCTACCTCGTCATCCTGTTCCTGATCCTGCTGTGTTTCCTGCCCGCGCACCGGGCCCTGTCACTCGACGCGAAGCTGTTTGCGCGCGTGCGGGCCGAGGCGATCCCCTATGCCGGCGTCGCGATCCTGCGCCTGCAGATGGAGATCATGCTGATCTACGCGGGGCTGGTGAAGCTGACGCCCGACTGGCTTGCCGGCGAGCCGCTCGGCATGTGGCTGCGCCCGCAGGCGGATGATTTCGCCTTCGGCTTCCTGTTCCACTACGACTGGTTCATCCTGCTGGGGACATGGGGCACGGTCGCGCTGCATGTGCTGGGGGCGCCGCTTCTGTTGTGGCACCGCACGCGGCTTGCGACTTTCGTCGTCTACTGCGCCTTCCATGCCTCGAATTCCGCGTTCTTCAACATCGGGATCTTCCCGTGGCTCACGATCGCGGCGACGACGATCTTCTTCGCGCCCGACTGGCCGCTGCGGCTGGCGCGCTGGTTCCATGGCCTGTTCGAGGTGCTACCCGCCCCGACGCCCGCGCCTGCCCCACGCGCGTCAGCCCCGGGCGGCCTGTCGCTCATCCCCATGGCCGCGCTTGCAGTCATCGCCGCCTGGACCGCGGTGCAGATCGTCCTGCCGATCCGCGCCGGCGCCTTCCCGACCGAGGTCAGGTGGAGCGGCGACGGACACCGGTTCTCATGGCGGATGCGTATCTACGACCGCGACGCGGACGGCGTGTTCATCGTGCGCTCCGGCGACGAGGTCTGGGAGGTGGACCCCAACGACTACCTGTCGCGAAGGCAGACCGGCAAGATGATGGTGCGCTCGGACATGATCCACCAGTTCGCGACCCATCTCGAAGACGTCTGGCACGAGGCCGGCCATGGCGATGTGGAGGTCTATGCCCCGATCATGAAGTCCCTGAACGGCCGCCCGATGCAGCCCTTCATCGACCCCGATGTCGACCTGACCGTCGTGCCGCTCGCCTATGCCCGTTCCGACGCATGGGTCCTGCCGAACCGGATCGCGGTCTGGGGCGTCACCCACAACCCGAGGCCGGGGACCGATCCCGTAGTCGTGGTTCGGGAAAGTCCCTAGGGCGCGAGCGGCGGCGCTCCGTCCGATGGCTGCCCGGTCAGATACCTCTGGAACGCGGCGGCGCGGTTCACGAGGGAGGCCTCCCGCCCCCGTCCAGCGCCGTTCTTCGCGACCAGAAGGCCGTAATAGCCCCACCTGTCACCGTCGAGCCGGGTGACGGTGACGACGCTGATCAGGCTGCGCGGCTCGAACAGGGTCGCGACCAGGAACCGGATCCCCGTCTCGTTCACCGTGGTGAGGGTAAGCCGGTCCCGGTCCCGCGCATGCGCCGTCATCGAATAGACGTTCAGACCGTGGGACCGGCCATCCCTCTGCGCGAGGTAGAGCGTGCGCCCGGCAAGGACCTCGGCCGCGCTGAAATCCGACCGGGTTTGCGTGGACCCGGGGCTCTCGAGAGCCCGCGACAGGGTGACGAGCGGCCGCCAGTCTCCCGCCGAGACCGACCAGTAGCGCACCCCCTCGATGGCCGAGACTGCACCGGCGCGCGCGACGAGATCATCAAGCGTACCGTCGTGCCGGAATTGCCCCGAGATCGCCACGACCGACCCGGCCGGACCGTTCAGGATCTCCGGGCAATCACCGCCGAAACCGAGAACGACGCCGCTCCAGACGCCCACATACGGCGCTTCACCCAGGGCGCCGTAGGCGGGCTCGGGCGTTCCGGCGGCGGTGGCGCAGGGCGGGAGAGGTCCAGCGGCGGCGGGCGCCGGGCCAAGAAGACATGCGATGGCCACTGCCACCGCCATGCCGCGGCTCTTGCGCATGCGTGTCGCGCTCCTTCCTGCGGAAGTGGGACCGGCACCCGGCGCGCACCGGGTAAGGGCAAAGGATAGCTCAGTCGTAACTGTGGCGGAAGATCACGACCGTGCCGTCCGCGCGTGTAAGACGACGCGCGTAGATCTCGAGCGGCCCGGGATCGTCATCGACGAACCCGTCGACGGTCACGGCCTCGCCCACATTGGCGGGGACCCAGTTCGGGCCCACATAGACGCGCACGGTTCCGCCCGCGTCGGTGAGGCGGAATTCGTCCTCGTCGGTGATGCGCTCGACCGTGCCGGCAACACTCACCATCGTGCCGCGTTGAAGATCGGAGATGGGGCTGAGCGGCCCGCTGGCGAAGGCGGCGGTGGCGAGAACGGTGGCGAGCGTCGTGGCTGCAATGCGTTTCATCGGTGTGTTTCCATGAGATCTGTTGAAAACCCGGCGACGGCGTCAGTCGAGCGCGACGCCGAGAAGGACGAGCATGATGACCCCGCCCAGCACGAGGGCCTTCCGGGACACCCGGACATCGCCCGACAACCAAGCGCGGGCGCGCTCCAGATCGGTCCGCTTCTGTTCTTGCATTCGATTCGCTCCATTCGGAGACCGTCCATCGGTCTGACGTGCGCGGTGTGCCACCCCTGCCTGACGACAGCCTGACGAACCGTCAGGGATCCGGTGACGGCCAGCCGAGCACGAAAGCGGCACCGCCGCCTTGCGCGTTGCGCGCCTCCACGGTGCCGCCCTGCGCGCGCTGGACGCGTGCGACGATTGCCAGACCGAGACCCGCGCCGCCGGGCGCCGCGCCGGGGCCGCGCCAGAACGGATCGAAGAGGCTGCGCGCCGCGTCCTCCGGCAGGCCGGGCCCGCGATCGCGCACGGACAGGACCGCGCCCGGCCCGACGGTGATGTCCACGGGCCCCTTGCCGCCGTGAAGGATGGCGTTCTCCACCAGATTGGACAGCGCGAGTTCCACGCCTTCGGGATCGGCAAGTGCCATGACCGGTGTCTCGGGACTGTCGAGGGAAAGTTCGATCCCCCGCCCGTAAGCGAAAGGGGCGAGCGTTGCGGTCACGGTCTCGGCAGGCAAGCGCAGGTCGATGGCGCGCGCCTCCGTCAGCGCCTCCGCGCGGGAGGAGGCGAGCACCTGCTGCACCGTGCGCGACAGGGCCGCGAGATCGGCGCGCAGCCGGTCGGTCGTCTCGCCGGGCGGCAAGGCATCGAGACGCGCCGTGAGGACGGCGACCGGCGTGCGCAGGGCGTGGGCGGCCTCGGCCGCGTGCCGCTTCTCGGCCTCGAGCGCCGCCGCCACGCGTTCCACCGAGCGCTGCGTCGCGTCCACGAGATCGGCGATCTCGGCCGGGACCCGCGCCTCGGGCGGCGGTGTCGGGGCCCCGGGCCGCAGGTCGCGCGCCCATCCGGCGGCGACGGCGACGGGCGCGAGACCGCGGCGCAGCAGAAAGGCATTGGCACCCATCAGCAGGAGCGCCAGCGGCAGGATCGGCAGCCAGACATGTCCGATGATCTCGGCGAAATAGGCACGCCACAACAGGCGCGCGGGATCCTCGGCCATGACGAAGACCATCCGAAGACCATCCGAACGCTCCTCGAACTCGTGCCCCGCGACAAGGAAGGGGCCGTCCGGCCCGGCAAGCCGGGTGAACCAGTCATCGGCATAGAGATCGGTCGCGCCAGGCGGTATGAGCTCGGCGTTCGCGGTCGCGAGCACCTCGCCGCCGCGATCCACCAGCGCGTAGGCATAGGCCTCGGGATGATCCGTGAACAGATCGCGAACCGATGCGGCCTCGGCGAGCGTCCGACCCTCAAGCCCCGCCTCGAGACGGTCGACGATATCCGCCACGACCTCGGCCTCGAGCGCCCTCCGGTCCGAACCGTAGTAAAGCCCAACCGCCACCGAGTTCACGACAAAGACCACGCCCGCGATCACGACAAGCCCCCGGGCGAGGACCTTCGCGAGCGGCGGTCCGGACCGCGCGGCGCCGCTCACCTTGCGTCGTCCCGAGGCAGCATCCAGCCGACACCGCGCACCGTCACGATGGGCACGGGACAGCCCGCCGCGGCAAGCGCCCGGCGCAGACGCGAGACCGAGGCCTCAAGCGCGTTCGGCCCGACCTCGTCATCGAAACCGTAGACGGCCTCCTCCAGCGCCCGTCGCGGCGCGACCCGTCCCGCGGCGCGCATGAGATGCTCGAGAACCGTCATCTCCCGCCGACCGAGTGCTAGCGGCCCGCCAGCCACACGGACGCTGCGCGCGGCAGTGTCGAGTTCCAGCGCCCCGAGACGCAGGATCGTGTCCGACCGGCCGCCGGGCCGGCGCAGCACCGCCCGGCACCGCGCGATGAGTTCCGGCATCTCGACCGGCTTGACCACGTAGTCGTCGGCCCCGCCGTCGAGACCCGCGAGCCGGTCCCGAAGCTGGTCGCGTGCCGTCATCACGATGACCGGAACCCGCCCGCCGTCATGCAGCGCCGGAAGAAGCTGCATCCCGTCACCGTCGGGCAGGTTCAGATCGAGGATCACGAGCCCATACTCCGCCAGCGCGGCCATCTCACTGGCATCGGCAGCCCTGCTTGCATGATCGACGGTGAAGCCTCCGCGCCGGAGCGCGTCGCCGATCGCCTCGGCGAGGGGCGGATGGTCTTCGATCAGCAGGACGCGCATGTCCGAAATCTCGCTTCAATGGGCAAGGCCGCGCCCGGTCGATCCCCCGCCTGACCTCGATATATCCTTTACGATCCATGACGGAGAGAGCGAGGGAATTCGCCGCGCCCATGGTGGACAGCGAAGCTGACGGGGCCCGACGCCGCCCCGCACCCGCCCCCTAGACCGCCAGCCCCGGAAGCGCTTCGCACATGCGGGCGAAGGCCGCCGTGTCCTCCTGCCCTTCCTTTCGGTCGCCGAAGAGTTGCAAGATCAGCTCCCCCTCGGCGGTGAACGCCTCGATGCTCTGGGCCGGACCGCGCCGCGTGGGTTTCTCGACGAGCCAGACCTCGGCCACCCTGTCGAGCCGCAGATGCAGGTTGAAGCGGGCATCGAGGACGTTCTGCCATGGCCCCATCTCCCTGAGGGTCGAGATGGTGCCGGAGTGGATCTGGATACAGCCGCGATTTCCCACGAAGATCATCAGGGGCACGGCGTCGGCGGCGCAGGCGATAAGCGCGGCGTTCAGCGCCTCGGGCGCAAGCGGCACGGCGAAGGGCGTCCCGGCGGTGCGGTAGGCGCCGAGCCGGTTCATCTTCATCCGCGAAACGAGGCGCAGGAACTGGTGCGTGTCGGTCATCTTCGCCCAGGCCGCGCGAAGCTCTGCGGCCTTCTCGGGGCGGCTCTTCGCGGGCTCCGGGTCCACGGGCGGGCTCAGGTCCAGCGTATCGGACGCCTCACCGGTCGCCAGCGCGGCGACGGCTCTGTCCCAGGCGGCAAGGTCCGTGCCCTCGCGCGGATAGACCTTGTGCACCGCCTGTCCCGTGGCGTCGAACACCTGAAGACTGCGCGACGGGCCATTGCCGCTGTCGTTGCGTGTGGCGAAGGCGTGCACCCAGTGGGAGGGAAAGATCCTCAGATCGATCTCGGGGCCGAGGATCATCGCCGCATGGGTGCCGGGGTGCCAGTCGCCATAGGTTCCGGTTCGCTCGTGCACGGCGCTTGCGTTGCGGGTCAGCGCCATGACCTCGCCCAGCCCGCAGACGGCCGGCATGAGGATGTCCGGCGAGGCGGCGATGCGTGTTGTGCCCTGGCCCACCTGTGCGGCGACCAGATCGGCCTCGGTTATTCCGAGTTTCGTTGCGACGTCGCGGGCACGAAGGCCGGTGTTCTCCGCCAGCGCGGCGCGGATCTCCGCGGCCGTGGGTTTGGGGGAAACGGGGGTCTGCAATGCTGTCCGAGCCATGGTGCGCACCTTGTTCTGTGGGACATTGGGGCGGGGTCGGTGCGGCGTGCGCACCCGGCCTGGCATTTCTTGACAGTTTTTGTCGGTTTCCGTATCCAACGCAAGTGCCGCGGTGGAATGAATGCCGGGCCAAACGCGCAAGCCCGATCCGGTGCCAGCCAGCTTTCCCCAGACCTGTGCCACACGGAGAGACCATGCGCCTTTCTCCGATCCTCTTTTCCTGCCTGCTGGCCGCATCCCCGGCCATCGCCGAATCCGACGCCGCGCCGCGGTTGTCGCTGGAGCTGAACCGGCTCGATGCACTCGACGGGGCCTGCCGCCTGACGTTCATGGCCGAGAACACGCTCGGCGCCGATCTCGAGGCGCTGGCGCTCGAGACAGTGCTGATCGCCACCGACGGGCAGGTCGAGCGGCTGACGCTCTTCGAGTTCGGCACACTGCCAAATGGCGTCCCGCGCGTGCGTCAGTTCGACGTCCCCGGGCTCGCCTGCGAGGGGCTCGGCCGCGTTCTGATCAACGGCGTGGCCGAGTGCAGCGGGGCGGAGGCCTGCGGCGCTGCTCTGTCATTGAGCAGCCGCACAGATGTGGAACTGATCGGATGACGCCGTTCGAGCCCCTGACCCGTGCCCTGTCGGCCCTGATCGATCTCGGCGGCCCGGTGATCGCGCTTCTGCTGGCGCTCTCGATCATCGTGCTCGGCGTGATCCTGTTCAAGCTCTGGCAGTTCCATGCGCTGGGCGTCGGCCGCCACGGCGCCATCGACCGCGCCCTTTCGGCATGGGACGGCGGCGATCGTGGTCTGGCCATGGGCCAGCTGCGCACAAGCCGCAGCCACCTCGCCCCGGTTCTGACCCATGCGCTGGATGCCGATGCGACGCTCAAGCCACGCCTGATCGCGATGGCCGAAGCACGGCTGGAAGAGGTGCAGCGCGGCTTTCGCCTGCTGGACAGCATCGCGCAGGTGGCCCCGCTGCTCGGCCTCTTCGGCACGGTTCTTGGCATGATCGACGCCTTCAGGGCCCTGCAGGAGGCCGGGAATGCAGTCGATCCCTCCGTGCTTGCCGGCGGCATCTGGGTCGCGCTTCTGACAACGGCGGCAGGTCTGGCCGTGGCCATGCCCACGTCACTGGCGCTGACATGGTTCGAAAGCCGCGCGGCGCGGGAACGGGCCAAGGCCGACGCAGCGCTCGAGGCGCTGTTCCACCCGATGCCCCGGCGCGGCACGGAAGGCCGCCCGGTTCCGGCCACGGGCGGTTTCGCCCATGCCGGCTGAACGGGGCGTCTGGCGGCCGCGGCGGATCACGCTCACGCCGCTGATCGACATCATCTTCCTTTTACTGCTGTTCTTCATGCTGAGTTCGACCTTCACGCGCTTCGCCGAACTGCCGCTGATGAATGCAGGCGGCGGGGCGACAGGCGACGGGCCGCCGCCCGTCTTCCTGCGGCTCGCGGCGGAGGGCCTGCGCCTGAACGGCGAGGCGCTGAGCTTCGAGGCGCTGCCCGCGGCGCTCGCGGCCTTCGAACCCGGGGGTGATGCCGACACGGTCACGCTGCTGGTCACGCTGGATGCCGAGGTCACCTCTCAGGACCTCGTCGATCTGCTCGTTCTGCTTCAGGGCAAGACCTGGCTTGCCGTCTCGGTCCTGAGCTGACGCCATGGCCCTCCCGCCCCTGCCCCCCCGCCGTCGCGCCGAGCCAATGATCGCGCTGATCAACATCGTTTTCCTGATGCTGGTCTTCTTCCTCGTCGCGGCTTCCGTCGCCCCGCCGCTCGACCGCAGGGTGGAACTGGCCGAGGCGTCGCGGATCGAAGGTCGCGCTCCGCCCGATGCGGCGGTCATCCGGGCCGACGGCGCGCTGGTCTATCGCGGGGCCGAGATCACGTCGGAGGCCTATCTGGCGGCGCGCCTGTCCGAGGACAGCGGCACGGTCGCGCTCCGGCTGGTGCCCGACCGGGCACTGCCGGCCCAGACCCTCGTCGAGATCGCGGGCAGCCTTCGCGCGGCTGGCGCCGAGGAGATCTGGATCGTCACCGAACAGGGGCTGGACTGATGCGGCGGGCGTCCGGGGTGGCGCTCTGTGCCGGGGCGGTGTCGCTCGGCCTTCACGCAAGCGGCCTCGTGGCCTTCGCGCCCGAACGGCCGCAGGCCCTCGCTGGCGGACCGCAGCAACTGGCCATGGTGGGCAACAGTTTCGAGGACGCAGTGGCGGGACGGATCGCACCTTCGGAGACGACGGCCGAGACGGAGCCGCCGGATGTGTCGGACCGGCTGGAGCCCGTCACAGCCGTGACCCCGACCACGGCGAGGATTGAACCGGCGCCGGTTCGCGCGACCGCGCCAGCGGTCGCGACAGCGTCGCAGACGCGACCGGCAGAACCCGCGCCGCGCGTCACGGCAATGTCCCCGGTGACTGACACAGTGACGGCCCCGGTGGTTCCCGGCCTGCCGCGGGTCGCTCCGACCACGTCGGAGACCGCCCAAACGCCTCCCGCCGAGCCGCCCTCTGCAAGCCCGTCGCCGCAACCCCGGCGGATCGCCGCCCGCCCCGAGCCAACGGCGCGGACCCCGGACGCCGATACGCCGCGCCCGCTCGCCCGCGCACCCCGGCCTGAGCGCACGGCCGAACGCCCACCCGAACCGCCCCCCGCACCCGCTGGCAGCGCCGAGCAGACGACGCGGGCCGGGACGGCGGCCGGTCAGGCGCGGGGCAATGCCGCCCAGACCGCGCAGGGCGGCACCGCGCAAAGCGCAAGCGACGGCCGTGCGGCGGCCAACTACCCACAGGTGGTGAACCGCCGCCTCAGCAGACTGCGCCGCCCGAATGCGCGCTTCAACGGGGCCGCCGTCATCGCCTTCACCATCGCGCCCGGAGGCGGCTTCGCGGCGCTGAGCGTCGCGCGCTCCTCGGGCAGTGCCGAATTCGACCGGTTCGCTCTGTCCCATGTTCAGCGCGCGGCCCCTTTCCCGGCGCCGCCACCGGGCGCGCAACGCAGCTTCAATGTCACGGTGCAGGGGCGTTGAACGCCATGCCGGATGATAATCTTGACTAAAACCATCGGGAAAAGTAACCGGTTGATCTGAAACGCGCGACCCACCCCTCTGGCAGGCCCGCAAAGACCGCGACACGACCTGCAACATGGGGGATGAAAGATGCGCAGACGCGCCCTTTTTCTGACGACTGCACTCGCCACTCTGGGTGGCGCGGCCGGGGCACAGGACCTCGGCTTCACGCTCGATGCGATCACGCTGGGCACCGCTTTCCGCGACGATCGCGCCGTGCTCGACACGCCGGTGGCGGCCTCGGTCCGGGGGGCGGAGGATCTCGCCAACCGCCAGGCCGGGGATTTCGAGGACCTGATCGGCGACATCCCCGGCCTCACCATCGACGGCGGCCCGCGCGGCATCTCGCAGGAGCCCAATATCCGCGGCTTCCGCGACGAACAGATCGTCCTGCGCTTCGATGGCGGGCGGCTGAATTTCAATCAGGCCCATCGCGGGCGGTTCTTCGTGGACCCCTCCCTCGTGCAGCAGGTCGAGGTGGTGCGCGGCGGCGGCTCGACGCTTTTCGGGTCGGGCGCGCTCGGTGGCGTGATCTCGGTCGAGACGGTGGATGCCGCCGACCTGCTCCAGCCCGGGCAGACCATGGGCGGGCGGGTGACGCTCGGCTATTCCTCGAACGGCGCGGAGCCCATGGGCTCCAGCACCGTCTTTGCCGACTACGGCACCGTGGACCTGTTGTTCTCGCTGGCCGCGCGCAGCGTCACCGCCGATCTGGAAAGCGGCGACGGCACGGCAATCCCGTTTTCGCAGATCGACGCGAGCAACGGCCTGTTCAAGATCGGGCTCGAACCCAACGCCGACAGCCGCTTCGAACTGAGCTATTCGCTCTATCTCGACGACACGCTGGTTCCGGCGCAGTCGAACGCCAATCCGGGCACAGGCAACCCGGTCGTGGATCGCGAGGCCGAGGTTCAGGACCTTCGGCTCAGCTGGGATTTCGCGCCATCCGATGTGGACTGGATCGACGCCTCGGTCCTGTTCTATGCCACGCGCCTCGACATCAGCGAATCCCGCATCCCGCCGGGCGCGCCGCGGCTCGATCAGACGCGCTATGACACATACGGGTTCGAGGTGGTCAACCGGTCCACGCTGGATGTCGGCGTGCCGGTCGATCTCGTCTACGGGTTCGAGGCCTTTCGCGACACGCAGGAGGGCCTGAGGGACGGCGCGCCGCGACTGGCCTTCCCCGATGCCGAGGCCACGACGCTGGGCGCCTTCGCGGAGGCCACGATCGGCCTGACTGAGACGCTCGACCTGATCGCGGGCGCACGTTTCGACAGCTACGAGCGCGATCCAAACGACGGGGCGCTCGCCGACGTGTCCGAGCAGTTCGTCTCGCCCCGCATCGGCGTCAGCTACCGGCCCAGCGAGAGCTGGCAGATCTTCGGCAATGTCGCGCGTGCCTACCGGGCGCCCACGCTGAGCGAGCTCTACAACAGCGGTCTGCATTTTCCCGGCGGCTTCCCCATCAACCCGCCCTTCGACTTCACGCTGGCCCCCAACAACTTCTTCGTGCCCAACCCGAACCTGCGGCCCGAGGATTCCACGCAGTTCGAGATCGGCACGCGGTTCGACGGTGTCGGCGTATTCGGTGCCGGCGACAGGCTGAGTTTCTCGGCCAACGCCTATTACGCAACGGTCGAGGATTACATCGACCAGACGGTGAATAACGCCGCGGGGACCACCACCAGCGCGAATATCGCGAGCGCGACGCTCTGGGGCTTCGAGGCGGAACTCGACTACGATGCCGAGACCTGGTTCGCGGGCGGCGGTCTTTCGATCGCGCGGGGCGAGAACGACGCGGGCGGCTGGCTCGGCTCGATCCCGCAGGACCGCCTGACGCTGGAGGGCGGCCTGCGCCCCATCCCCGACTGGGAGCTTGGCGCGCGGGCGACCTTCGCCGCCGACCAGACCCGGGTGCCGGCAGACGGCACGCCCGGAGAGGGTTACCGGCTGCTGGACCTGTTCGCGACCTGGGCACCCGAAACGGGGCCGCTGGCCGGGGGCACGGTCCGTTTCGGCGTCGATAACCTCTTCGACGAGCAATACACGATATACCCCAACGGCCTGCCCCAGACCGGCCGCAGCTTCGAGATCTCGGCTACCTTCACCTTCTGAAGCAGCACGCCGAACGGCAACGGAAAACCGCCGCGCGACACCTGTCACGCGGCGGTTCGTGGTCGGGCGTCGGGGGCAGCCTTCAGGCCGCGTCCTCCTTGGCGATGTGCTGGATCGGCGAGAACCCCTCGAACTGCGGATGCCCCTCGTAAAGCTTGTTCGGGCCACCCGCATTGGCATGGGCCTTGCGGAACTGCTCGGACCGGGTCCAGGCGCGGAACGCCGCTTCGCTTTCCCAGACGGTATGCGAGGCATAGAGGATCGTGCCGTCCTCGCGCTCGGTGCCCTTCATCATGTGGAACTCGACGAAACCCTCCATCTCGTTCAGCATCGTGTCGCGGCCCAGCCAGAGCGCCTCGAAGGCCTCGGCGTTCTCGGGCTTCACGGCGAAGCGGTTCATTGCAAGATACATGTCGGTCTCCTTTCAATGGGTTTGGGTTCAGCCCGCGCGCCGGGCCATGTGCGGCAGCAGGAAGGTCGCCGGCGGATCGGGTGCAGCGTTGACGCGCAGGTCACAGCGATAGGCGCGGCTGAGCCGGGCGTCGGTCAGCACCTCCTCCGGCCTGCCCTGCGCCATGACGCGGCCCGCCGCCAGCATCGCCACCGAGGCGGCATAGATCGCCGTCAGGTTCAGGTCATGCATCACCGCCACCACGCCGCCGCCGCGCGCGGCGTAATCGGCCATGATGTCCATCACCTCGAGCTGGTGGCCGATGTCGAGGCTTGCCACGGGCTCGTCGAGAAACAGCCAGCGCGCGCCGTCGGGGCCCACAGGGTCCCAGACCTGGCAGAGGACACGGGCAAGCTGCGCGCGCTGCTGTTCGCCGCCGGAAAGCTCCTGGTAGAAGCGGCCCTCGAACCCGGCGAGCCCGACGCGGGCCAGCGCGTCGGAGGCGCGGCTTTCGGGCGCGGGCTCGGCGGCAGCGGTCAGGCCGAGACGCACGATCTCCAGCACTGTGAAGGGAAAGGCGATGCGGCTGGCCTGCGGCAGCACGCCCCGGCGCGTGGCCAGCTTCCAGCCGGGGATCGCCGTCAGATCGTCGCCGTCGAGCGTGATGCGGCCGCGATAGGGAAGGTCCTGGGTCATCGCGCGCAAAAGCGTCGTCTTGCCCGAGCCGTTGGGCCCGACGATGGCCGTGACCTGCCCCGCCTCCGCGCGGAACTCGACCCCTTCGAGGACGCTGGTGCCGGAAAGCGAGACGTGGATGTCGGAGGCGCTCAGCATCGTGTCAGAGATCCAGAAGGCTGCGGTTGCGCATCAGGATCCACAGGAAGAACGGCCCGCCGAGCGTCGCCGTGACGATCCCGATGGGAAGCTCCGCCGGCGCCACGACGCTCCGCGCGATCATGTCCGCAAGGATCAGCAGGCTCGCCCCCAGAAGTGCCGCGTTGGGCAGAAGCCAGCGGTGATCGGGCCCGATCATCAGGCGCAACAGATGCGGCACGACGATGCCGATGAAGCCGATGCCGCCCGACACCGCGACCGCCGCCCCCGTCGCCGCGGCCACCGTCAGGATCGCGGCGTTCTTCATCTTCTGGACGGGAAGGCCGAGATGCGCCGCCGGCCCTTCGCCCAGCGCCAGACCGTTGAGCGCGCGCGCAAGGAAAGGCGTGGCGACCAGCGCCAGCACGATCAGCGCACCGCCAAGCGCCACCTTGTCCCATGTCGCACCGGCCAGCGAGCCGAGCCCCCAGAAGGTCAGGTCCCGCAACTCCGCGTCATTGGCCATGTAGATCAGGATGCCCGACAGCGCGCCCGCCAACGCGGCGATGGCGATCCCTCCCAGGAGCATAACCGCGACGGAGGTTCGCCCGCGATGGGTCGACATCCGGTAGAGCAGGATCGTGGTCAGCCAGCCGCCCAGAAACGCAGCGACCGGCACGAGGTAATATCCCAGCGCGTCGCGCAGCGCCAAGGGCAGCATCGCACCCAGAACGATCGCGCCGATGGCGCCAAGACCCGCCCCCGCACCCACGCCGACCAGTCCCGGGTCGGCCAGCGGGTTGCGGAACAGCCCCTGCATCACGGCCCCCGACACGGCCAGCGCCGCGCCCACAAGAATGCCAAGCGCGAGCCTTGGCAGACGGATGTCGAAGAGGATGATGGCATCGCGCGCCGCGATCTCCTCGCCGCGCAGAAGCTGACCCAGCACGGGCCAGAGCCGGGTGCCGGAGGCTCCGGTTCCGAGGCTCAGCACCGAGACGACCGCGAGAAGCACGAGAAGGACGATGGCCATCCGGCGCCCAGCCGCGCGCCTGTCGCCCGCCAGGGCTTTGCCGCGCCCGGCGGGACTGATCGAGGCGACGGCCACGGGCTAGCCTCGCGCCGGATGGAACGCCTGCGACAGCGCGCGGACCGCCTCGGGCGTGCGCGGCCCGAAGCCCAGCATCAACAGGCCCGGAAGGCGCGCGATGGCGCCGCTCTCGGCGGCGGGCGTCGCCGAAAGCGCGGGGTGCGCGCGGATCTGGTCGTCGTCCGCTGCATGGTCGCCCGAACGGTCCATCATCAGGATGACATCGGGACGGGACAGGAGGACGGCCTCGTCGCTCACCTGTTGGTAACCGTCGAAGCCCTCCATCGCGTTGACACCGCCGGCCAGCGCGATGATGCCCGCCGCCGACGTGTCATCACCGGCGGCCATGATGCGCCCGCCCTGCATGGACAGGACGAAGAGAACGCGGGGCGGTTCCTCCCTTCGTGCGTCGGCGACGGCGCGGTCCAGCCCGGCCTCGACCTCGTTCGCCAGTTCCGCACCCGCCTCCGGCATGCCGAGCGCGTTCGCCACGGTCTCGATCTTGGCGCGGATCGCGGCTCCGTCATATCCTTCGGGCACCGTCACGAAGGGCACGCCCGCGCCCTGCAGGACGTCCACGGCCTCGACCGGGCCGCTACCCTCGATGGCGAGAATCAGGTCGGGGGAGACCGACAGCACGCCCTCGGGCGAAAGCGCGCGCACATAACCGGCGTTCGGCAGGTCCTCGGCCTCCGGCGGCCATGTCGACGTGGCGTCCCGCGCCACCAGCCTGTCGCCCGCGCCAAGCGCATAGACGATCTCCGTGACCGCCCCGCCCAGCGCGACCACGCGCTCAGGCCGGTCCGTGGCGTGGGACGCACCGGCGAACAGGAGGGCGAAGGCGGCAAGCGACCAACCGGCGGCGCGGCCACGTACGAAGTGCGAAAGCTTGAGAACAAGAGCCATGGGTGCCTGCGATCCTATCTCTGCGAGATGTTTTCGATCGCTGGCGCCGCGCGATGGCGCGGATACGCTGGCAGGGCCGAAGCCTATCTCCGAGTGATTTACTCGGTTTTGCCCCGTCCGACAACCGCGAGTTTTCCGGAACCGGTGGCCCCGGCGGCATCACGTCCGTGTGCGGGTCCAGCCGAAGGCGCTGAAACCCGCGAAGAGGATCGCGGCGATACAGACGATGGACGGCCCCGCAGGCGTATCCAGCAGGTAGGCGGCGCGCAGCCCGGCCACGGCCGACAGGGCGCCGAGGCCGGCGGCGATGAAGGCCATGGCCTCGGGCGTGCGCGCGAGACTGCGCGCGGCCGCCGGCGGGATGATCAGCATCGCGGCGATCAGCAGAACCCCCACCACCTTGATGGCGACGGCCACGGTGATGGCCAGCGCGACGGTAAGGATCAACTGCTCCTGCCTCGGGTCCATCCCGCTCGCATAGGCCAGTTCCTCGTTCAGCGTCGCCGTCAGCAGCGCCGTCCATCGCCACGCGATCAACGCCACGACCAGGGTCGCACCGCCCCAGATCACCAGGAGGTCGCTGCGTGACACGGCCAGGATATCCCCGAAGAGATAGGCCATCAGGTCGATGCGGACGCCCGACAGGAACGAGACCGCCACGAGACCGAAGGCAAGCGCCGAATGCGCCAACACCCCCAGAAGCGTGTCCATCGCATAGCCGCGCCCTGCCAGCACCGTCACCGTCACCGCCATGATCAGCGCCACCGCCATCGCGCCCGCGAAGATCGACATCTCCAGCGCCAGCGACAGCGCCACGCCGAGGATCGCGGCATGCGCGGTGGCATCGCCGAAATAGGCCATGCGCCGCCACACCACGAAACAGCCCAGTGGCGCCGCGGCAAAGGCGACGCCCACCCCCGCGAGCGTGGCGCGTGTCATGAAATCGTCCAGCACTATTCGGCCGCCTCGTGGCTATGCGGATGATCATGGTCGTGATCGTGATCGTGATCGTGCCGGTAGAGCGCCAGCGCGCCGCCCGTCCCGGTACCGAAAAGCGCACGGTATTCCGGGGCCGAGGCGACGGCGGCGGGCGCGCCCTCGCAGCAGACATGCCCGTTGAGGCAGATCACCCGGTCCGACGCGCTCATCACGACGTGCAACTCGTGGCTGATCATCAGGACCGCGCAGCCGGTTTCCGCGCGCACCGCCTCGATCTGGCGGTAGAAGGACGCCGATCCCGGCTGGTCGAGACCCTGCGTCGCCTCGTCCAGAAGCAGGATCTCGGGGTCGTTGATCAGCGCACGCGCCAGCATGACGCGCTGGAACTGCCCACCCGAAAGCTCGGACATCTGCCGCTTGAGCAGGTCCGGCACGCCCGCCACGTCGAGCGCCGCCTTGCAATCCGCCCGCGTCACCTTGTTGGCCAGCCGCAGGAAACGGTCGACCGTGATCGGAAGCGTCCGGTCGATATGCAGCTTTTGCGGCACGTAGCCGATGCGCAGCCCGCGCTTGCGCCGCACCCGTCCGGCCGAGGGTTTCGTCGCGCCTATGATCGCGCGCAACAGGCTCGTCTTGCCCGACCCGTTGGGACCCACGATCGTCACGATCTCCCCCGGTTCGATCTCGAGGCTGACATCGTGCAGGACGCGCTGCGCGCCATAGGTGACGTCGAGATGCTCGACCGAGATGAGGCTCATGCGCCGGCCTTTTCCGCGCAGGCGGGGCAGACGCCTTCGGCCTCCACCACGGCGCGTTCGATCTGGAACCCGGCGGCCCGCGCCGCATCGCCCAACGCGCCCCTGGCCGGGGCCGATTGCGCCTCGGCCACGGCGTCGCAAAGACGGCAGATCATGAAGGCGGGCGAATGCGTCTGTCCGGGATGGGCGCAGGCGATGAAGGCGTTCAGCCGCTCGATCTTGTGAACGAAGCCATGCTCGACGAGGAAATCGAGCGCCCGGTAGGCCACCGGCGGCTGCGATCCGAATCCCGCCTCGTGCAGCAGGTCGAGCACGGCATAGGCGCCAAGCGCACGGTGTTCCTGCAACAGAAGTTCCAGCGTCTTGCGGCGCACCGGCGTCAGGCGCAGCCCCTCGGCCGCGCAGCGCGCATCGGCGGCGGCGAGGGCCTGATCGACACAGGCGCGGTGATCGTGCTTTTCGAACCCAAGCGGCGGCGCATGATCGGCCGGCGCGGCGGGGATATCGCTTGTCATGTTATTTCATATCATATATGCGGCCATTGGTGTTACAAGATCACATGAGGGTTCCAATGTCCAGCAAGCTCCTCCCGCTCTCCGTCACTGCCGCCCTTCTGGGGGGCACGGCCATGGCGGATGTGCCGAACGTCGCCGTCGATATCGCGCCGGTCCATTCGCTCGTGGCGCGGGTGATGGACGGGGTCGGCACACCGAGCCTGATCATCCAGCCGGGCGCCTCACCCCATGAATACAACCTCCGGCCCTCCGAAGCGGCCGCCCTGCAGGAGGCGGATCTGGTGTTCTGGATCGGCGAGGATCTGACCCCCTGGATGGCGGATGCGGTCGGAACGCTGGCCGGGGACGCCTCGGTGACGACGCTTCTGGAGGCCGAGGGCACGATCCTTCTGGATTTCCGCGAGGGTGCCTTGTTCGAGGCCCACAGCCACGACCATGGCGGGCATGACGACCACCATCATGACGATCACGCCCACGATGACGACGGGCACGATCACGATCATGACGACCATTCGCATGACCACGACCACGACCATGACCATGACCATGACCACGAAGAACACGGGCATGATGACCATGGACACGAAGAGCATGCCCACGACGACCACGGGCATGATGACCATGGACACGAAGAGCATGCCCACGACGACCACGGGCATGATGACCACGGGCATGGTGACCACGACCCGCACGCCTGGCTCTCGCCCGAGAACGCGCGCATCTGGCTGAATATCATCGCGGCCGAACTGTCGGCGGCAGACCCGGACAATGCCGGGGCGTATTTCGCCAACGCCGCCGCCGCGCGCGACGAGATGGAGGCCCTGCAGGCCGAGGTCGAAGCGACCCTGGCCCCTGTGCGCGGCGGGCGTTTCATCGTCTTCCACGACGCCTACCAATATTTCGAAAGCGCCTTCGACTTTCCCGCATCGGGCGCGATTTCCCTCAGTGACGCCACCGACCCGAGCCCCGCACGGATCGCCGAGATCCAGTCTCGCATCGGCGAGGAAGGGATCGACTGCGTTCTGGCGGAACCGCAGTTCAACGAGGCGCTCGTCGTCACCGTGCTGGACGGCACCGATGCGAATACGGGCGTGATCGACCCGCTCGGCGCGGAGCTTGCGCCCGGCCCCGATCTCTACCCGCAGGTGATCCGCAACATGGCCGCGACGCTGTCGACCTGCCTGTGACCGGCTAGGGAACTCCGCTTCAGCCCGCCCCGGCGCCGGTGCCCCGGCGCGGGCCGCTCGAAAGCGCCGCGGCGCTCCTCACCTCATCGGTCCCGATCTGCTGTCCCCCGCGGGGCATTGCGGGTTATCATCCCCGGACAACCGCGCGCCGGGCGGGTCCCCGCACCGGATCGGCGCGCCCGAGCCGGAGAGTGCAGGATGAAAGAACCGCGACTGGAAGCCGTCTACAGCGCCGACACCCCCGAAAAGGCCGAAGCCGCCTATGACGGATGGGCCAGCGACTACGACGCCGATCTCATGACCATGGGATACCGGCTGCCATGGCATTTCGCGGCCTGCGTGCTGAAACACATCCCCTTCGGCACGGGTCCCGTCCTCGATGCCGGATGCGGCACCGGGCTTCAGGTGGAGCCGCTTCACCTGCTGGGATGGCGCGGGTTCACCGGCATCGACCTTTCGATGGAGATGATGGCAGTCGCCCGCTTGAAGGGTCTTTACGACGACCTGCAACAGGTCCGTCTCGGCGGCGACCTGCCCTTTGGGACGGACAGCTTCGCGGCGGCCTTCTGCGTCGGCACCATGACCCCGGGGCACGCGCCGATCGAAACGCTGGACGAACTGATCCGTGTGACGCGGCCCGGCGGGTTCATCGCCTATTCCCTGCGCCACGACGCGGGACAGGATCCGCATTACCTGTCCTATCCAAGAAAGCTGCTGGACGCCGGTCGGATACGGTCGGCGTTCGACAGCCCCGAGTTCGCGACGATGCCGCTGGGCGAGCCATCGGTGCGCAACCGGGTGCATATCTGCGAGGTCATGGCCTGAGCCTGACCGGGGGCGAGGGGGGAGGCTGCGCCGCAAGGACCCATCGCTCCGCCGTTTGAGTGAGGGCGACGGGCGCGCGCGGCGACGGTGGTGGTGGTGGTGGTGGCGGCACGCGCCCATGTGGGGCAGTGCGCGACCGGCAGGCATGACTTGACTGTCCTTGACGCAAGGACCGACGAGACCAAGATCAGGGTGGATGACAACAGGTATCCACGACGTGTGGCGAACGCCGACCCGCCCCCGCTTGCCGGTGGGTCCCGAACCGGACGCGCAGGTCGCGGGCGGCCGGCAGTGCCATGTCCGCCGGTCCAGGCTCCGATGACGTGGCTCGCGCGCCTGCGTGTGGGCGGGATCGTCGGGGTCGTGATCCTCGCCGGGATCGGCAGCGTCCTGCTCGCGCCCCGTGGCGGCGAGAGGCCGGCTGCACGCGGCGCCGATCAGGGCCAGGTCATCGAGGCGCTCGTGGCATCGCTGGACGACGGCCCCAATGGTGCAATCACGGGTCCATGGGATCTTGAACTGCCGCGCGATTACGGCGCGCATCCCGACGCGCCGGCCGAGACATGGAGCGTCGTGGCGCATCTGACGGCCCCCCAAGGCCGGCCGCTGGCCGTCAATCTCGTGCTGACACGCGTGGGCCACGCGCATGGTGGCGATGCAGAGGCGACGCCCTGGGGTCCCGGTCCGGTCCATATCGCGCAGGCCACGATCAACGCCGCCGACCCCGGCCTGCGCGCCTCGGAGGAACGGATCAGCCGCGCGCGCGGGGCCGCGGGGCATGATGTGGCGGCAGGTGAGATATGGCTCGACGACTGGACGCTCGAATACGGGACCGATGCGCTGGACCTGACCCTGCGCCTGTCGGATCAGCTGCTCCGGCTGCGGCTGGAGCCGCGCAAGACGCCGCTCGCGCCGACCGGAGAGGATACGGCCGGACCGCGCGGCTTCGCGATCCCGCGGCTTGCGGTCAGCGGAAGCCTCGAGACGGCCGGGACGGTGCTGGAGCTTGGCGGGACCGCGTGGCTCGACAGGCTCTGGGGCGAGATACCCCTTCCCGGCGGGCCGCTGGTCCGGGACCGTCTGGTGCTGCACCTGTCGGACGGGGCGGAACTGTCGCTTCTGCGGACACGGCGGCGCGACGGGCGCGGCATCGCCACGGTCGACGGCGTTCTGGTGGGGCCGGACGGGGGCGCGACGCTGCTCGAGGATGGGGCCGTGGACCTGACTTCAGGCCCGCTGCAGGAGGACAGCGCGATGCCGGGATCGTGGCGCATCGCCGGCGAAGGGCTGGACCTGCGGGTCACCCTTCTTGGCGCATCGGGGCAGGAGGGTTTCGCCCTGCCCGTCCGGGTCGGGCAGCTCGAGGTCGAGGGCACGCGCCAGGGCATGCCGGTCGAAGGCGCGGGCACGGTCCTCTTGTCCGGGGGTGACGGGACATGAGGGCGCGTGCGGGTCTCGTGATCGCGGCCTGCCTGCTGGCCGCCGCCTGCCGGGAGGAGGGCACGGACTACCGCTCGGAAACAGGCGTGGTTCCGGCAACCGAACAGCGGCCCGGCGATCCGGAGGCGGGCTATGCGGCGCTCGTGAACGCGCCCTATGTCTCCTGCGGCATTCCCCATGACGCCTTCACCCGCGTGCTGCCCGAGACCGACCCCGCAGACCTTCTGCCCGGGCGCGAAGGTCTCAACGCCGATCTGCCTTATGCCTTCACCGCCCATGAAAACGCCGAGGGCGTCACGATCGTGTCGTCCAACTGCCTGACCTGTCACGCGGCCGAGATCGAAGGCGAGTTGATCGTCGGCCTCGGCAACGAGTTCGCCGATTTCACGCAAGATCCCCGCCGCCTCGTGCTGCAATCGGGCAATTTCGTTCGCGGCGACGCCGAAACCCGCGCCTGGGAACGCTGGGCCGACCGGGTCGACGGGATCGCGCCCTACATCCGGACGGCGACCGTCGGCGTGAACCCGGCCACCAACCTGACCTGGGCGCTCATGGCCCACCGCGACCCCGAGACGCTGGAATGGTCCGCCGAGCCCCTGATGGAGCCGCCGCAGGCCGAACCCCTGCCGATCAGCGTGCCGCCCTGGTGGGGGATGCGCGACAAGGAGGCGATGTTCTACACCACGGTCGGGCGCGGCGATCATTCGACCTTCATGCTGCTGGCCTCGATGCTTTGTGTCGACAGCGTGGAAGAATTCGAAGCGGTGGACGCCTATGCCGACGACATCCGCGCCTATATCGCTTCGCTCGAGGCGCCGGACTATCCCCACCCCATCGACGAGGACCGCGCAGCCCTCGGCGCGGCGATCTACGCGCGCGGCTGCGCCACCTGTCACGGGGGTCAGGGGACCGATTATCCCAACCTCGTGGTCCCGCTGGACGAGATCGGGACCGACGCGGCCTACGCGACGGCGGCCACGGATGGTTCCCGTGACCGGTTCTACGAATGGATCGCGCGCTCGCCCTATGGCGATGCCGAAAGCGCCGCCCCCGCCCCGGGCTACATCGCGCCGCCGCTCGACGGGGTCTGGGCAACGGCGCCCTACCTGCACAACGGGTCGGTCCCGAGCCTCGAGGCGCTGCTGTCGCCCGAGGACCGGCCGCGCTACTGGCGCCACGTGCTTCCGCGCACGTATGATCGGGAGGCCGTCGGCTGGCGCTTCGAGGTGCTCGATGAAGGGCAGGCGGCGGAGACCGACCCGGAGCTGCGTCGCCGCATCTACGACACCACGCGCCACGGCTATGGCAATGGCGGGCATGTCCATGGCGCGGACCTCTCGGCGGAGGAGCGGGCGGCGCTGATCGAGTATCTCAAGACGCTTTAGGCCGATGCTCCCTCATGGGGCAAACGGCGGAACGAGGGGGTTTCACCCCCTCGCGCTCCCCCGCGTATTTTCGGAAAGATGAAGGGGATGGGCGCGTGCGGTGGTGTCAGACCCGGATGAGCGGCACGTCGCGCCCCGTCTGCAGGGCGGGGATCTGCCGGCGGGCGGCCGCCACGCGGTCGAGGTCTAGATCGAGCACCGCGAGGCCGGGTGCCGCGCGGCCCAGATCGGCCAGCACCATCCCCCAGGGGTCGACGGCCAGCGCGTGGCCCCATGTCTCGCGCCCGTCGGCGTGGTGGCCGGCCTGTGCGGCGGCGAGCACGAAGGCGCCCGTTTCGATGGCGCGGGCGCGGAGCAGCACCTCCCAATGTGCGCGGCCGGTGGGCACGGTGAAGGCGGACGGGATGAAGATGAGGCTTACGCCTTCCTGTCCGTAGCGGCGGTAGAAATAAGGGAAGCGCAGGTCGTAGCAGATCGACAGCCCCCATGGCCCCCATGGCGTGTCGAGCACCACCGCCGCCGCGCCCGGGGCGAAGCGTTTGGATTCGCCGATGGGTGGCTGCCCCTCGATGGCAACGTCGAAGAGATGCACCTTGTCGTAGGTGGCGCGGATCGTCCCCGTGGCGTCGATGACGGCGGAGTGGTTCAGGAACCGCCCATCCGGCGCGAGGACCGGGGTGGAGCCGATGTTCATCCACATCGCGTGTTTCGCGGCAAGATCCCGGCAGGCGGCGATGAACGGGTCGGACCCGGCCTCGACCACCTGGGTCCGGGCGACCTCGCCGTTGCGGTTCATCAGCCCCGCCACCTCGGGCAGGCACAGAAGCTCCGCCCCCTGCCCCGCCGCCTGAGCCGCGAGCTCCGCCACCGCGGCAATGTTCGTCTCATGCGTGTCACCCGAGCACATCTGCGCGAGGGCGGCGCGAAGCGTGGGGCGTTGCGGCTCAGTCACGGTCGCTCAGCGTGCGCGCGACGGCATCCTTCCAGCCGGCATAGCGCGCCTCCCGCGTGGCCGTGTCCATCTGCGGGGTGAAGGTGCGCTCAACCGCCCAGCCCCGCGCGAATTCGTCGAAGCCGGGATAGACGCCCGCACGCATGCCCGCGACCCAGGCCGCGCCCAGCGCCGTGGTCTCGAGCACCTTGGGCCGGTCCACCGGCGCGCCGAGGATGTCGGCGAGAAACTGCATCGTCCAGTCCGACGCCGTCATGCCGCCATCGACGCGCAGCACGTTCGACCCGCCCGCGCCCTCCCAGTCGGCCGCCATGGCTTCCCACAGGTCGCGGGTCTGGAAGCCCACGGATTCGAGTGCGGCCCGCGCGATCTCGGCCGGGCCCGAATTGCGCGTCAGCCCGAAGATCGCGCCCCGGCAGTCGGGGTCCCAGTAGGGCGCGCCGAGGCCGGTGAAGGCCGGCACGAGGTAGAGCTCCTGCGACGGGTCGGCGGTTTCGGCAAGGCTCTGGCTTTGCGCGGCGGTCTTGATCATCTGCAGCCCGTCGCGGAGCCATTGCACTACCGCGCCCGCGATGAAGATCGATCCCTCCAGGGCATAGGTGGGCTTGCCGTCGAACTGGTAGGCGATGGTGCCCAGGAGCCTGTTGCGGCTTTCGACCAGCGTGTCGCCGGTGTTCAACAGCGCGAAACAGCCCGTGCCGTAGGTCGATTTGAGCATGCCGGGATCGAAGCAGGCCTGCCCCAGCGTCGCCGCCTGCTGGTCGCCCGCCACGCCGAGGATCGGGATCGCGTCGCCGAAGAGCGCAGTCTCGGCGGTACCGAAATCCGCCCCGGTGTCCAGCACCTCGGGCAGAAGGCTCGCCGGGATGTTCAGAAGCTTCAGGATATCGTCGTCCCAGCGCCCCTCGCGGATGTTGTAAAGCAGCGTGCGCGCCGCGTTGGTGGCGTCCGTGACGTGCCGCTTGCCGCCCGTCAGCTTCCAGATCAGCCAGCTGTCGATGGTGCCGAAGGCGAGCTTGCCGGCCTCGGCCCGTTCCCGCGCGCCGTCCACGTTTTCGAGAAGCCAGGCGAGTTTCGAGCCCGAGAAATACGGGTCGAGCAGAAGCCCCGTTTTCTGCTGCACCATCGGCTCATGGCCGTCACGGCGGAGCGCGGCGGTCATCGAGGCCGTGCGCCGGTCCTGCCAGACGATGGCGTTGTGCAAGGGCGCGCCGGTCTCGCGGTCCCAGAGGACCACAGTCTCGCGCTGGTTGGTGATGCCGATGGCCGCGATGGGGCCCGGCGCCTTCAGGCGCGCCGCGCGCACGGTCGAAAGCGTGGTGGCCCAGATAACCTCCGGGTCATGCTCCACCCAGCCCGAGGCCGGGTAGATCTGGGCGAATTCCTCCTGCGCGGTGGCGATGGGGGTCATCGCTGCGTCGAAGACAATGGCCCGTGTCGATGTGGTGCCCTGATCGATGGCCAGGATCTGTGTCATGGCGCGGTTTCCCTCCCCTTGCGGACCTCGACCCTATCGCCCCCGTCACGGGGGGCAAGCTACTCCGCCGCCTTTGCGGGCCGTGCCTCCGCCATGAAGGCGTCTATCGCGGCGGTCTGGTCCTGCGTCAACCGCAGGCCAAGCTTCGAGCGGCGCCAGATCACATCCTCGGCCGTGCGCGCGTATTCGCGCGCCATGAGCCAGCGCAGTTCCGTCTCGGTGAGGGTGGCACCGAAGTCGCGGCCGAGGTCATCGGCGGTCCTGGCGTCGCCGAGGATCGCCCGCGCCTCGGTCCCGTAGGCGCGCGCGAGGCGGCGTGCCCAGCGGTCGGACAGGAACGGGAAATCGGTGCGGAGCCGCATGACGAGATCGTCGAAGCCGTCCACCGCGAAATCCCCGCCCGGAAGTGCGACGCCCGCCGTCCAGTCGCCACCCGCCGTGGGGAAGAACGGCGTCAGCTTCGCCAGAGCGGCTTCGGCCAGCCGCCGGTAGGTGGTGATCTTGCCGCCGAACACGTTGAGCAGCGGCGCGCCGGAATCATCGAGCGACAGCACGTAGTCCCGCGTCGCCGCCGTGGCCGAGCTTGCCCCGTCGTCGTAAAGCGGCCGGACGCCCGAATAGGTCCAGACGACATCGTCCTCGGTCAGGGTCCGCGCGAAATACTGGCTGGCGAAACGCAGGAGGTAGTCGCGTTCCTCGGGCGTGCAGACGGCGGTTCCGGGCGGGCCCTGATGCTCCTGATCCGTGGTGCCGATCAGGGTGAAATCGGTCTCGTAGGGGATCGCGAAGATGATCCGCCCGTCGGTGCCCTGAAAGAAATAGCACTTGTCGTGGTCATAGAGCCGCCGGGTCACGATGTGGCTGCCGCGCACGAGGCGGACCTTCTCGGGCGTGTTCTGCCGCGTGACGTTCTGGATGATGTCGCCGACCCAGGGCCCTCCCGCGTTCACCAACGCGCGGGCGGTGATCTCTTCGGTCGCGCCGTCGCGGTCCACCGTCACGCGCCACAGATCGCCGTCGCGCGCGGCGCTGATGACACGGGCGCGGGTCAGGATGCGCGCGCCACGCGCCTCGGCGTCGCGGGCGTTCAGGACGACAAGGCGCGAATCCTCCACCCAGCAGTCGGAATATTCGTATGCCGTGGCGAAGCGGTCCTGAAGCGGCGCGCCCTCGGGCGTTCCCTCCAGCGAGACGCGGCTCGTGGCGGGAAGGATCTTTCGCCCGCCCATATGGTCATAAAGGAACAGGCCCAGCCGGATCAGCCACGCGGGCCGCCGTCCCTTCATCCACGGCATGACGAAGGACAGAAGCCGCGATGTCGGCGTTTCGCTGTCGAAGCGCATGTCGGGTGACAGCGGCAGGACGAAACGCATGGGCCAGCTGATATGCGGCATGGCGCGCAGCAGCGTCTCGCGTTCGATCAGCGCCTCGCGCACGAGGCGTAACTCGAAATATTCCAGGTACCGCAACCCGCCGTGAAAAAGCTTCGTCGAGGCCGATGAGGTCGCGCCGGCCAGGTCGCCCCGTTCGGCCACGCAGACCGACAGGCCCCGCCCGGCCGCGTCCCGCGCGATGCCGCAACCATTGATGCCGCCGCCGATGACGAAGAGGTCGAAAGGGTCGCTCATGCAGGTCTCCCGTTGCGCGCTTCATCGCAATTGGCGTTCGTTATGTCAATTTTCCCGTTCGTTTGTTTTCGTTTTTGGCAGTGCTCCGGTCAGGACCCCGCGTCCACGCGCGCGATCAGCGCCTCCACCTCCGGACCCAGCGCCTCGACGATCAGCCGCACGCCGTCCGCGTTGGGATGGATGCCGTCGGGCTGCATGTAGCGGGCCAGTGCGCCCGAGGGGTCGTCCTCCGCCGCCGCGCTCAGGGGCGCGAGGAAGCTGTCGACATGGAGCGCGTCGTATTCCGCGGCGAGATCGGGATACATCGCATCGAAGGCCGCCTTGTACTCCGGCCCATAATTGCCCGGCGCCTGCAACCCGACGAGCAGGACAGGCAGGCCACGGGCCTCCGCCTCGGCGAGGATACCATCCAGATTCGCCCGGCTGTTCTCCGGCGGCAGCCCGCGCAGCAGGTCATTGCCGCCCAGCGCCAAGATCAGCGCGTCCACGTGATCGTCCAGCGCCCAGCCGAGCCGCGCCAGCCCGCCTGCGGTCGTGTCGCCCGACACGCCGTGGTTCTCGACCGCGACGTCGTGGCCGCGCGCCTCCAGCCAGCCTTCGAGCTGCGGAACAAGGCCCTGTTCCTCCACCAGCCCGAAACCCTGCGTGAGGCTGTCGCCCAGCGCGACGACCGTGATCTCCTCGGCACAGGCGGGCAGTGCCAGCCCGATCGCCAGCGCGCCCGCCTTGCCCAGCCGCAAGACGGCCCCATATGCCGAGGAGAAAAGTGAACCAAGGCGTTCAGTCATGGAAGATCCTGTTCTGGTGCTCAAGGACGCGCGTCTGACGCTCGACGGCAACGCGGGCGCGGTCGATATCCTGCACGGGATATCGCTTGTCGTGAAGCGGGGTGAAACGGTCGCGCTGACGGGGCCGTCGGGGTCTGGCAAGTCTTCGCTCCTCATGCTCATGGGTGGCCTCGAACAGGCCACGGCCGGGCAGGTGACGGCACTGGGGCGCGATCTGACCACGATGAACGAGGATCAGCTCGCCCGCTTCCGTCGCGATCATATGGGGGTGGTGTTCCAGTCCTTCCACCTTATCCCGACGATGACGGCGCTGGAAAACGTCGCAACGCCGCTGGAACTGGCCGGTCACGCCGACGCCTTCGACCGCGCCGAGGCGGAGCTCGAGGCGGTGGGCCTCGCCACCCGCGCGCAGCACTATCCCAGCCAGATGTCGGGCGGTGAGCAGCAGCGCGTGGCGCTGGCCCGTGCGGCGGCGGTGCGGCCCGACATCCTGCTGGCCGATGAGCCCACGGGCAATCTCGACGGCGCGACCGGCGAGGCGATCATCACGCTTCTCATGGACCTGCGCGACCGGCACGGCGCGACCCTTGTCCTCGTGACCCACGCGCCGGAACTCGCCGCGCGCTGCGACCGGGAAATCCGGCTGCGCGACGGCCGGATCGCCGATGACGCCATGCGCGAGGCCGCGGAGTGAACGTCGCGCTGCGCATCGCCGGCCGGGAGTTGCGCGGGGGCCTGCGCGGCTTTCGCATCTTCCTCGCCTGCCTCGCGCTCGGCGTCGCTGCCATCGCCGCCGTGGGCAGCGTGCGCGAGGCGATACAGGAGGGGCTGAGCCGCGAGGGCGCCACCATCCTCGGCGGCGATGCGGAGATGAGCTTCACCTACCGTTTCGCCTCGGACGCGGAGCGCGCGCATATGGACCGGATCGCGGAGGACGTGTCCGAGACGGTGGATTTCCGCTCCATGGTCATCGTGGACCCCGAGGGGGAGCCCGAGCGCGCCCTGACGCAGGTGCGTGGCGTCGACGGGGCCTATCCGCTCTATGGCGAGGTCGTGCTTGACCCTGCCATGCCGCTCTCGGAGGCGCTGGCGACCGAGACCCTGCCCGGCATCGTGATGCAGCGCCTCCTCGTGGACCGGCTGGCGCTTGGCATTGGCGATACGGTACGTCTCGGCACGCAGGATTTCGAACTCCGCGCCGTGCTGGAGAACGAGCCCGACGGGGCCGCTGGCGGGTTTGCCCTCGGTCCGCGCAGCATCGTGCGGCTCGACGCGCTGGAACGCTCCGGCCTGCTTGCACCCGGCACGCTCTTCGACACGCAATACCGGCTCGCCCTGCCCGAGGATGCGAACCTCCCCGCGCTCGAGGCCGAGGCAGAGGCGCGTTTCGCAGATACCGGCATGCGCTGGCGCGATGCGCGCAACGGGGCGCCGGGCGTTCAGGAATTCGTCGACCGGATCGGCGCCTTCCTGGTGCTGGTCGGGCTCGCGGGCCTGGCAGTCGGCGGTATCGGCGTGTCGGCCGCCGTGCGCGCCTATCTGGATGGCAAGATCGCCACCATCGCCACGCTCAAGACGCTGGGGGCCGAGGGGCGAACGATCTTCACCGTCTATTTCGCGCAGATCTGCCTCCTGACACTTGTCGGCGTCGGGATCGGCCTCGTGCTGGGCGCGATCATGCCGCTTGCGCTCGCGCCCTTCATCGAGGCGCGGCTGCCGGTGCCGATCGCTGTCTCCGTCTACCCGGCACCGTTGGCGGAGGCGGCGCTTTACGGGCTGCTGACCGCGCTGATCTTCACGCTCTGGCCGCTGGCCCGGACGCAGCAGGTGCGTGCCGCCGCCCTTTACCGCGATGCGTCGGGGCCGTCGCGCAGCCTTCCGCGGGCGGGCTACCTGCTCGTGATCGTGCTGCTTGCCGTGGCGCTGGTGGGCTTCGCCGTTCTCTTTTCCGGCATCCCGCAACTGGCGCTCGGCACGGCGGCGGGCATCCTTGGCGCGCTGCTGCTGCTGGCGCTTTCGGCGCGCGGCATCCGCGCTCTGTCCCGCCGTCTGGCGCGCAGCCGCTGGGTCCGGGGGCGCACCGCGCTTCGCACCGCGCTGGGTGCCGTCGGCGGCCCGGGGTCCGAGGCGACATCGGTCGTCCTGTCGCTGGGCCTCGGCCTTGCCGTGCTGGCCTCCGTGGGACAGATCGACGCCAACCTGCGCGCGGCGATCCAGCGCGACCTGCCGCAGGTCGCGCCCTCCTACTTCTTCGTCGACATCCAACCCGACCAGCTGCAGCCCTTCCTCGACCGCGTGGAAAACGACCCCGCCGTCACCCGCGTCGACACCGCCCCGATGCTGCGCGGCATCATCACGCGCGTCAACGGCGCGCGCGCGACCGACGTGGCCGGCGATCACTGGGTCATCCAGGGCGACCGGGGCGTGACCTACCTGCAGACCGCGCCGCCCGAGGAGGAGATCATCGATGGCGCGTGGTGGCCCGACGACTATGACGGCCCGCCGCTGGTGGCCTTCGCCGCGGAGGAAGCGATGGAGATCGGCCTCGGCGTCGGAGACGAGATCACGGTCAACATCCTCGGGCGCGACATCACCGCCACCATCGCCGCCCTGCGCGAGGTGGAGTTCGAAAACGCCGGGATCGGATTCATCCTGACCATGTCGCAGAACGCGCTGGCCGGGGCGCCGCACACCCATATCGCCACCGTCTACGCCGAGGAGGAGGCCGAAGCCGCCATCCTGCGCGACGTCGCGGGCGACGCACCCAACATCACCGCGATCCGCGTGCGCGATGCCATCGACCAGGTCGCCGAAGCGCTGCGCAGTCTGGCGGCGGCGACCTCCTACGGGGCGGCGGCGACGCTGATAACCGGTTTCATCGTCCTTATCGGCGCGGCTGCGGCGGGGGAGCGCCGCCGCGTGTTCGAGGCCGCGGTCCTCAAGACCCTCGGCGCGGCGCGCAGCGGCATCCTCGCCAGCTTCGCCCTGCGGTCAGCGTTTCTGGGGATGGCGGCGGGTCTGGTTGCGATCGCGGCGGGCGCGCTCGGCGGCTGGAGCGTCACGACCTTCGTGATGGACACCACCTACCGGTTCGAACCCGTCTCGGCGCTGGCCATCGTCATCGGCGGCGCGCTCGCGACCCTTCTGGCCGGGCTGGGCTTTGCCTTGCGGCCGCTGGCGGTGCGCCCGGCGCGCGTTCTCCGGGCCCAGGATTGAGGCAGGGGCGACCCCAGCGACACAATGCGGCGCGCAAACGCCGCTTTGCCCTTGCCAAGCCGTGACCGAGGGCGCAGGTCAATCACATGTTGCGTTCCGTCCGCTCGCTTCTGGGTCGCAAGGACCTCTCCAAGGGCTCACCCGACCTGCCGGAGGAGCCGGGGGATATCGATTGCCCCAAGCCGGAATTCGCGACCTATGTCGTCGGCGACATCCACGGGCGCGCCGATCTGCTCGAACTGCTGCTGAGCCTCATCGACGCCCATATCGGCGGCACGGCGACAACCGACCCGCGGCTGGTATTCGTGGGCGACTACATCGACCACGGCCCCGACAGCGCCGAAACGCTGGCCCGCCTGCGGGAGCTTACGCGCGATTTTGCATCGAGCGTGGTGTGCCTGATGGGCAATCACGAACGCATGATGCTCGATTTCCTCACCGATCCCGCAACGCGCGGCCCGCGCTGGCTGCGCGAAGGCGGGGCGGCGACGCTGTGGAGTTTCCGCATCGATGCCGAGCCCATCCTCGCCTCCGGTCGGCCCGAGGATTTCCGCGAGGCGGCCAGACGGCTCGATGCGGCCATGCCCGAGGGGTTGCGCGACTGGCTCGCCGGTCTCCCGCTCAGCTGGCGGTCGGGCAATCTGTGGGCGGTGCATGCCGGCGCCGACCCGGCCCATCCGATGGACGCGCAATCGTCGCGCGTGCTTCTGTGGGGGCACCCGGAATTCGAGGCCGTGCCGCGCGCCGATGGTTCATGGATCGCCTACGGCCATACCGAGATGCAGCGGCCCGTCTACGAGGACGGGCGCATCGCACTCGACACCGGGGCGTGGCGCACCGGCCGGCTGACCGCCTGCGCGCTCAGACCGGACGGTCAGCACGACTTTCTGCAGACCTGAGCCCCTAACGGCTGAGCTTGCGCTCGGCCTCCGGCTCGATCCTGGTGTTCCAGAGCGTGATACCCGACCGGAACGCGGCGCGCCCGATCATGTGGGCCGCCACGGGTGCGGTCATCAGCAGGAACAGGATCGTGGCCACAGCCCGCGAGATGGTCGCCGTATCGGCGAAATAGACCGCCACGGCCGCGAGGATCAGGCCCGAGCCAAGCGTTCCCGCCTTCGTCGACGCGTGCATACGCATCAGCACATCCGGCAGGCGCAGAACGCCCAGCCCCGCGACGAAGCAGAAAAAGCCGCCCGAGACGACGAGAACCGCCATGATGATCTCGGCCATTAAACGCCCTCCCGGTCGGTGTTGCCGGACGCCGGCGCATCGGCGTCCTGTGGGCGATTGCCCTCGAGCTGGGAGCCGCGCCGCTCCACGTACCGCGCAAGCGCCACCGTCGCCAGAAAGCCCACCAGCGCCAAGACGATCGCCACATCGACGAAGGCCGTGTCCTGCGACCGTATGGCGTAGAGCCCGCAGAACGACACGATCAGCACCGTCATCATGTCGAGCGCCACGATCCGGTCCGACAGGCTCGGGCCCTTGAGCAGCCGCGCGAAGGCGAAGACGACGCCCAGCATCACCAGCACGAAGGATATGTCGAGCGCGGTTTCCAGAATATTCATGGGCCTACTCCATCGCCTCGATCACCCAGCGTTCCATTCCGGTCTTGAGCTGCCTGCGGATCTCGTCCGGATCGTCGGCGAACATGGCGTGGATGAAAAGCGTGTTGCAATCCTCGGTCACGTCCAGCGACAGCGTGCCCGGGGTCAGGGTGATGAGATTGGTGACCAGAAGCACCTCCATCTCCCGATTGACGTCGAGCGGCATCGCGATGACGCCGGGGCGCGCCTTGTGCTGGGGTGCGAGAACCTCCCGGACCACCTGCAACGAGCTGACGACCAGCTCGTAAAGGAACAGCACGCAGAGCTTGAACCACCGCCAGATCCGCTTGAAATAGAGGCCCGACTCCGGAAAAAGCGACCGCGTGAGATAGAGGCAGGCGAAGCCCAACGCAAAGCCCACGGCCAATCCCGGCAAGGTGAAATTGCCCGTCAGCGCCGCCCAGGCGACGGCCAGCGCAATATTGAGGGCGAAGATGTTCATTCGACTGCCTCCAGTTGCGCGACATCAGCCGGGTCCGGCGCGATGTCCGGCATTTCCCCCAGGACCGCCACCACGTATTCGGTCGGATCGAGAAGCTGCTCGGCCGAGCGCTCCGCGAAAACCACGAAGGGTTCGGGGAAGAAGCCGATGATGCAGGTCAGGATCGCAAGCGAAGTGATCGGCACCAGAAGCGCTGCCCTGTCCCGTGCCGTCAGCGAGGTCAGCTTCGGGGACAGCCCCTCGGGATGCGGTTTCCAGAAGGCGGCGCCCCAGATCTTGGTCATCGAGTAGATCGTGAGCAGGCCCACGATCAGCGCCACCGCCGCGATCCAGTAAGCCTCGGCATCGAGGGACGCCTTGACCAGCACGTATTTTGCCCAGAACCCGCTGAGCGGCGGGAAACCGGCGAGCGAGAAGGCGGGGATCAGGAACAGCAGCCCCAGAAGCGGCGCCGTCTTGTAGAGCCCGCCGATGGCCGAAAGATCGGTCGACCCCGCGATGCGCCGCGCCACGCCAGCCACGAGAAACAGGTTCGCCTTCACGATGATGTGGTGGACGATGTAGAACACGGCCCCCACGATCGCCAGCGGCGTGAAGAGCGCGAGACCGAGGATCATGTAGCCGATCTGGCTGATGATGTGGAACGACAGGATGCGGCGGAAGTCGTTCATGGCGGCGGCGCCAAGAACGCCCGTCACCATCGTGAACCCCGCCACCCACAGCAGGATCGTGTGGGTATAGGCCACGTCCGTGGTGAAGATCAGCGTAAAGACCCGGATCAGCGAATAGACCCCGACCTTGGTCAGAAGCCCCGCGAAGATCGCCGAGACCGCGAAGGCCGGCGTGTGATAGGAGGCCGGCAGCCAGAAGAACAGCGGGAAGACCGCCGCCTTCACCCCGAAGGCGATCATGAACATGATGGCGATCACGATCAGCAGGCCGGGATTGTCCACCTGCTGCACGGCGCCGTGCAGGTCGGCCATGTTGAGCGTGCCGGTCATGCCGTAAAGCAGGCCCACCGCCGACAGGAACAGGATCGTCGAGACGAGGTTGAGCGTCACGTACTTGATCCCGCCGTCCAGCTGCTCGCGCTTGCCGCCGAGGATCAGCAGGCCGAAGGACGAGATCAGCATGACCTCGAACCAGACATAGAGGTTGAAGAGGTCCCCGGTCAGGAAGGCCCCGCAGACCCCGGCCAAAAGCACCTGGTAGAGCGCGTGAAAGCCCAGCGTCTCCTTCGCCTCGTCCACGTCGGCCAGCGCATAGATCGCCACGGCAAGGCCGGTGATGCCGGTGATGACCACCATGACCGCCGACAGAAGGTCGGCCACCAGAGTGATCCCGAAAGGCGCGGCCCACTGGCCCATCTGCGCGGCCACCACGCCCTCGCGCAGCACCTCCGCCATCAGGAAGCCGGACGCGATCAGCAGACCCGCCGATCCCGCGACCGACAGCCACCGCCCCTCCGGACCGCGCCGGAACAGGAAGGCCAGAACCGCCGTGGCGAAGGGGATGATGATGGGGGCGGCAAGGATCCAGCTCATTTGCCGACCTCTCCCTTGGGTTCGGCGAGCCGCATCTCGTCGGAGTTCAGCGTGCCGAGGTTCTGGTAGGTCCGGTACACCAGTGCGAGCGCGAAGGCGAACAGGCCAAAGCCGATCACGATCGCCGTCAGCACGAGCGCCTGGGGCAGCGCGTTGGCGACGGTCTGGAGCGGTGCGTCGGTGCCCTCGTGGATCAGCGGCGGCGCTTCCGGTGTCAGGCGACCGGAGACGAAGATCGTAAGGTTCGCCGCGTTCGAGATCAGGATCAGACCGAAGAGGAACCTGAGCACGTTGCGCGCCAGCATCAGGTGTACCGATGCCGCGACGAGAACGCCGACCATGATGGCAACGAGAAGCTCCATCAGACTTCCTCCTCCAGCGCGAAGACGAGGGTCAGGATCGACCCGAAAACCACCAGGTAGACCCCGATGTCGAAAACGAGGACCGAACTGATCGGCAGGCCCTTGTCATCGGGATCCGCCGGGTCGGCGCCGGCGAACCACCATTGGCCGGTGAAGAACGCGTCCCCGAAAAACACCGCGTAGACCCCGGCGGCCAGCGCGATGCCGAGCCCCATCATGGCGATGTTCTGCGGCTCGTACCGCAACGCGGCGCGCGCGGCCTCGGGCCCGTGGGCCATGGCGTAGAGAACGAAGCCCGTGGCCCCGATCAGTCCGCCGATGAACCCGCCGCCCGGCAGGTTGTGTCCGCGGAGCATCATGTAGACCGAAAACAGCAGCAGGAGCGCCACCAGAAGCCGCGTCGCGGCGTTGAGAATGATCGAGTTCACCATCTCAGTCGTCCTCCCCGCGCTTCACGCGCCCCGGTTGCTTGCCGCGCAGCAGCGCATAGGCCGCCAGCGCCGCGATCACCACGACCGCGATCTCGCCGAACGTATCCAGCGCGCGGAAGTCCACGAGGATCACGTTGACGATGTTGCGTCCGTAGGCCTCGGGCCAGCTTGCGATCTCGAAATAGTCGGTGATCCGCCGGTCGATATCGCCCTGCACCACGGCCACGATCACCACGGTGACCAGCGCGCCCACCACCAGCGACAGCGCCGCGTGGCCGGGGCGGCGCTCCTCGTTGCGCAGCTTGAGGTTCGGCAGCTTCAGCATCGCCACCGCGACGAGCACCACCGTCAGCGTCTCCACCAGAAGCTGCGTGATCGCCACGTCGGGAGCGGAGAACATGATGAAGACCAGTGCCACGCCGATGCCGACGACGCCCAGCGCCGCCACCGCCGTCATCCGGCTGGAAGTATAGGCCGTCAGGAGCGCACCGCAGGTGATGAAGACCAGCACGGCCCAGTGCATGAAGACCAGACCGTCGAATGTCGCGGCGAGGTCAAGCACCAAGGGGCCCAGCGCATCCTTGGTCCAGATCGTCACGCCCATCCCGATGGCGAGCGTCACGAAGGTGATGACCATGTAGCGCTGCAGCACGCCCGACTGCAGGAGGCGCGTCTGCCATTCCGCCAGCGCCTTCAGCCCGTCCAGCACACGGTCCCAACCGGGATCGAACTTGATCGGGTTGGCCTCGATGATGCGGGACAGAAGCGCGCGGATGCGGTCGCGAGCGAGGTACAGCACGAAGCCCACGGCGAAGGTCACCAGCGACAGGATGAAGGCGGCATTGACCTCGCGGAAGAGGTAGAGATCGACCTCGACGGCGGTCGAGCCGTAGACCGCCCATGTCGCGGGCGCGACGAGCCACTGCTCCGGCAGGTCGGAGAACAGGCCGAACCACAGGCTGAGGCCCCCCAGGACCAGCGGCCCGACCCACATGGCCGCCGGTCCCTCATGGGTGGCGGCGAGCGCCTCGGGCGTGCGTCCGAGGAAGGGGCGCGCGACCGAGATGCCGGCGGCCATGAACATCAGGACCGACGCCGCGAAGATCGTCCCCGTCACCCAGAGCGACGCGACCTCGAGCTCGAGCCCCGCCTTGTAGAGGAACTCCTTGCCGATGAAGCCGAAGAAAGGCGGGATGCCGGCCATGGAGATCGCGGCGAGCGCGCCGGCCACGAAGGTGACGGGCATCTTCCGCGCAAGGCCCCTCAGGCGGTCGACCTCACGCGTGCCGGTCTCGTGATCGACGATGCCGATCATCAGGAACAGCGCCGCCTTGTAGAGCGAATGGACCACGAGAAAGATCATCGCGGCCTTGATCGCCGACGACGTCCCCGCCCCGATGAACAGCGTCAGCGCGCCCAGCGCCATCAGCGTCGTGTAGGCCAGCACCTGCTTGATGTCGGTCTGCCGCACGGCCAGCAGGCTCGCGAAGACGGTGGTGAAACCGCCGGCGACGACCAGCGCCCAGAACCACGGCTCGGTCCCACCGAGCGTGGGGTTCATCCGCGCCATGAGGTAGACGCCCGCCTTCACCATCGTCGCCGAATGCAGGTAGGCCGAGACGGGCGTGGGCGCCGCCATGGCGTTGGGAAGCCAGAAGTGGAACGGGAACTGCGCCGACTTGGTGAAGGCCCCGGCGAGGAACAGGATCAGGATCGCGACGTAATGGTCGTGCGCCCGGATCTCGTCTCCCATGGTCAGGATTTCCGACAGCTCGAAGGATCCCGCCGCATTGCCCAGCAGGATCATCCCCGCCAGAAGCGCGAGGCCGCCCGTGCCGGTCAGCAGCAGCGCCTGCAGCGCCGAGCGACGTGATTTCGCGCTGTCGCTGTCGAACCCGATCAGCAGGTAGGAGGAAATCGTCGTCACCTCCCAGAACACGAAAAGCGCGATGAGATTGTCGGACAGGACAAGCCCCAGCATCCCCACCATGAACAGCAGCAGGAACAGGACGAAGCGCGGGTACTCGGGGTGATTGCCCAGATACCTCGTCGAATAGAGCGTCACCAGCGCGCCGATCCCCGAAATCAGCAGGCCGAAGGTCAGGCTCAGCCCGTCGATGAGGAACGACAGGCGGATTTCCATCGACGGCACCCAGTCGGTGCCGATGAGAACCTGCTCGCCCGCCGCGACGGGCGCGAGGTGCTGCAGGAACCAAACAAAGATCGCCGCCGGGACGAGGACCGAGATCCACCCCGCCGGCCCGCCATAGACGCGCGGCACTTCTGCTCCGGTTTTCGCCACCCTTGTCGCCCCTGTCCTTCTCGTTTCTTTCTGCGCCCGTTGTCTTTCTGCGCCCGTCTTCCTTCTGCGACCGCGTCTCAGCCGCCGTTCAGCGTGACCGGTGTCTCGAACCCCTCGGGCTTGACCGCGATCACCGAACAGGTCACCGACCTGAGAATGGTCTCCGCCGTGTTGCCCATGATGAAGCCGGCAAGTCCGGTCCGCCCGACCGTGCCCATGACGATAAGGTCCACATGCCGGGCCCGCGCGTAATCTGCGATCACGTCGCCCGGATTGCCCTTGAGAAGATGGCTGTTCGCCTTGGGCACCTGCGGATAATGGGCAAGAAGCCGAAGCAGCCGGTCCTGCGCGCGATCCCGTTCGCGGTCCACCATGCGGTCGATCTCCTCCTGCCGGCCCGAGGTGTAACGGCCATGGCGCAGTGCATGCTCTTCCGGCAGGTACCACGCATGGGCCACGTGCAGCTCCGCCCTGTCCCGTTCCGCCATGCCGGCGGCGAGGTCGAGAACCATCCGGTTTAGCCGGTCCCTTGCCGCGTCGTCCGCCGGCGCGGGGTCGACAGCGGCGAGAATGCGGTCGAAGGACCCGTCGCCCGGCCCCACCAGCATCCAGACCGGGCACGGGCATTTGCGCAGGATGTGCATGTCGAACCCCTTGAGCACGCCCCGCCCATCGGGTGCGGCCGTTGCGCCCTTGATGACGATGTCGTGCCCCTCGCGCAACACCATGCGGATGACCTCGACGAAGGGAACACCCTGCAGCACCGCCTCCGAGACCTCTACCCCCGCGTCCCGGGCACGCGCGCCGAACTCGGCCAGACGCCCTCGGTGGTACGCGAGCACGTCTTCGGCGATCTCGGTTCCGCGCGATCCCGTCAGCGCCGTGAGCATGCGCGCCAGCTCGCCGGGGTTGGAGTCGACCACATCGACAAGCGTCAGCGCAGCCTCGTTCGCTTGCGCGAGGTGAAGCGCACGCTCGAAGGCAACCTCGGCGAGGCTGTCCTCCGAGAGGACGGCAAGCACGCTTCTGAACTGCTGCATGTGACCTCCGCACATCGTTCCGGCGGACCTACGGCAAGTATTTTGATTGGTCCAATCGAAACTTGCGGCTAGTTTGATAGAGCAAATCTATAAGGCGCCGGAACTTGCCCAGCCTCCAGCAGCTCAGATACCTCACGCTCATTTCCGAGACGCTGCATTTTCGCCGCGCGGCGGAGCGGGCGCATGTCACGCAGCCTACGCTTTCGGCGCAGCTCGCCAAGCTCGAGGATGAGCTTGGCGTGCAACTGGTGGAACGCTCGCGCGCCCGTGTCGTGATGACGCCCGAGGGCGAGGAGATCGCCAACCGCGCCCGCCGCATCCTCGGCGAGGTCAACGAGATCGCCGAGATCGCACGCCGCGGGCAGACCATGCTTTCGGGAACGATCCGCGTCGGTGTCGTCCAGTCGCTCGGCTCCTACTTCCTGCCGCTCGTGATCCCCGATCTGCACACGCGGTACCCGGATCTGCGCCTTTACGTGCGCGAAGGTCTGGGCGAGGACCTTGCGCGCAGGCTGGAGGAAGGATCGCTCGACCTGCTGTTCTGCCCGCTGCCGATCACCGGGTCCGAGTTTGCGGTCGCGCGCCTGTTTCGCGAACCCCTGCTTGCCGTGACCGCGATCGACCACCCGATCGCGCAGATGGACCGCGTGCCCCCGCACCGGCTGGCGGGCGAGCGGATCCTCACACTGGAGACCGGCCACCGCCTGCACGACCAGGTGCGGCGAATCTCCGAACGGACGGGCGCCGAGATCAGCCTCGACTACGGCGCCACATCGCTCGACACGATCCGGCAGATGGTGGCCATGAACCTCGGAATTTCGCTTTTGCCGGCGCTTTACGTCCGCTCGGAGGTGCAGCCGAACCAGATGGTCACCTCACGCCCGCTGGACGGCCCGCAACCGTTTCGCGCTGTCGGCATGGTCTGGCGGGAGCGCGCCGCCCGGGGGGCCGATTACCGCGAGCTGGCGCAGGCAATTCGCCAGATCCTGCGGCAGACGACGCCGGAAGTGACCGTGGTCGATTGAACCCGACGGCGACCGGTCGCGAACCCGCGGTATGTGGCTGCAGAAACCAAAGCCCGAGCGACTCTCACCCGGTTGACGGCAGGGACCGTTTGAGAGTCGCTCGGATTGGTCACGGTGCAGGTCCGTGAGCGCTGGAAGGGACAACCGCCAGCACAGCACCGTTACCCGATCGATCCGCGCGTGCCCGCGTCCCGACCAAACCGATACGTCGGTCTGCGTAAATCATTACCGTGAGTCGCTCATAGGAAAAACACCTTCTGGCCTTCCAATTCCATTGGAAGTTCCTATGATTGTGCAACCCCTCTCGGAGTAGACGACATGCCGAACTCGATTCCGCCCTTCACGCTCCGCCAACTCCGCTATCTGGTCGCCCTTGAGGACACGCACCATTTCCGCGAAGCCGCCGAAAGCTGCGGCATCTCGCAGCCATCCCTGTCGGTTCAGATCAAGACGCTGGAGGATGCCCTTGGCCAGACGCTGGTCGAGCGCGGCCGCGGCCCCGTGCGGCTGACCATGGCCGGACGGGAAGTGTCTCGGCGCGCACGCGAAATGCTGGATGCGGCGCAGGGCATTCTCGATCTCTCGGTCACGCTGAAATCCGGGCTGGCCGGCACGATCCGCATGGGCACCTCCGCCACGCTCGGCCCCTACCTGATGCCCCATGTGGTGGGCGATCTGCACCGCTCGCATCCCGACCTGCGCCTTTACATCCGCGAGGCCACACCCCGCGAGCTGCTGCGGCAGCTCAGCGACGGCGCGCAGGACCTGATCCTGACGCAGCTGCCGGTGACCGGCGCGGCCCTTCACGTCGCGCGGCTGTTCCGCGAGCCGCTGTCGGTGGCGATGCCCTCCGATCACGCGCTGAGCGCGAAGGACGGTCTCGACAACGAGGATCTGAGGGATGAAACCATCCTTTCGCTGTCGCCCGCCTACACGCTCCATGAACAGATTTCGGCGCTGTGCGCCGAGACAGGGGCGCATCTGTCCCGGGACTATGAGGGGACGTCTCTCGACGCGCTGCGGCAAATGGTGGCCATGGGCATGGGTCTGACATTCCTTCCGGCGCTCTACGTGCGCTCGGAGATCGACGCACGGCCGGCCGGCGACGTGGCGACACGCCCGTTTCGCGGACGGCGGTTCTCGCGATCGGTCGGCCTCGTGTGGCGGAAGAATACCGGCGCGGCCCCGGCCTATGAACGGCTTGCGAATATCATCCGCGACACCGCGCGGCGCTTCCCGGAACTGGTGATCGAGGGGTGATGCCCGCCGCCGCCCCCGAGCGCATTGACGCCAAGCGCCGCTCGGTCATCATGGGCCCATGATACATCCGCCCGCCGCCCTGACCCGACACACGGAAACCGCCGCCTGATGCCCACCCCTCTCCCGAAAGGTGTGACGCTGCGGGGACTGGAAGTGTTCGAATCGCTTGCCAGAACCGGGTCGGTCGCGGCCACGGCGGGCGAACTCGGCCTGTCGGCGCCCGCCGTCTCGCAACAGATGAAGAACCTCGCCGGCGCACTGGGGGCGGAACTTCTGGACAATTCGCGGCGCCCGATGACGCTGACGCCGGCTGGGCGTGTCTTTCTCCAGCGGACGGCAAGCGCGCTCGACAGTCTGCGCTCGGGGCACCGGGATCTCAACGCGCTCGACCTGACGGAGCTTTCGGCGCTTTCCATGGGCATCATCGAGGATTTCGAGAACGAGGTCACCCCGACGCTTGCCGCGCGCCTGGCCGAGGCCATGAGCCAATGCGCCTTCCGGCTGCAGACCGGCCCGAGCCACGAACTTGCCGCCCGCATCGCCGAGCGCGAACTCGACATCGCCATATGCGCCGCGCCGGGCGCCGATCCCGCCGGCAGTGTGCCGCATCCGCTGGTGCGCGATCCCTACATTGTCGCCGTCCCGCGCGGAACGCCGCTCGACGAGGGGCTGTCGGGGCTGTCGCACCTGTCCTTTCTGCGGCGCGACATGGACCAGCTCATGGGCCAGCAGATCGAGACCTATCTGTCGGCCATGAATCTCAACCCGCAGCACCGGTTCGAGATGGACTCCAACCAGTCGATCAGCGCGCTCGTCGCCTCGGGCACCGGCTGGACGATCACGACGCCGCTCAGCCTGCTCCGGGCCGGGCGCTTCGCGGGCGGCATCGACGCCCACCCCCTGCCCGGCGCCCCGATCGAGCGGCGGATCGTGCTCTATGCGACCGACGACTGGACCGGTCCGATCCCACAGCAGATCGCCACGCTGGCGGGCGAGCTGATCGAGACGCATTTCCTCGCGCCGGGGCTCGAGGCGATGCCTTGGCTGACCGGATCCTTCACGCGGTCCTGACCGGCGAGACGGCTTCCGGGTCGGAAAAACGGGTCTGACCGGGCCCGCCCTCGAAAGCTCTGGAACCGCTCGACTTCATGGCGAAATCGTAAATATTTTTACAACTTCCGCGCCGCAGCGTGAAAATACGAGACATAATCCAAGCGAAGGGATTCGCGACATATTCTTTCGCACCCCCAAAGCTGCGATGGTGACGGCGTTCACGGATTCGTCATGCGCGTTGCGCAACAGCCGGGCCGGGAACGTACGCGAGCCCTGATCAGGGGCCGCCCGCGAGGGGAACAGGAGCGCGGCGGACGAACACCCTGATCAAATGCACGCAGGAGGAGGTTGGGGGAGGCTAACCCGACATCGCAAGGCCCGTTACGGGCGTCCCTTGTCGCGGAACCGCAAACCGGTCCGCAGCGGGATTGTGGAACGCGTGGGGGCCGAAGGGTCCCGGGGACGGCCGGACGCGCGCCGCTTGAGACATCAGACCGTCGCATCCCGGAGGACATCCAGTGCCCAAGGACAGCCAGCCAACCCCCGCACTGCTCGCCAATGCCCATGTGGACGCGCCAGCCTACGCGCGCATGTATGCCGAGTCCGTTCGCGACCCCGAGGCCTTCTGGGGCGAGCACGGGCGCCGGCTGGACTGGATGAAGCCTTACACGAAGGTCAAGAACACCTCCTTCGCCCATGACAACGTGGATATCCGCTGGTTCGAGGACGGCACTCTGAACGTCGCGACGAACTGCATCGACCGCCACCTCGCCAAGCGCGGCGACCAGACGGCGATCATCTTCGAGCCCGACGATCCGAAGGACCCGGCGCAGCACATCACCTATCGCCAGCTTCACGCCGAGGTCGGCCGTTTCGCCAACGTCCTGAAGGAGCTTGGCGTCGGGCGCGGCGACCGCGTGGTCCTGTATCTGCCGATGATCCCCGAGGCCGCCTATGCGATGCTGGCCTGCGCGCGGATCGGGGCGATCCATTCCGTGGTCTTCGCGGGCTTCTCGCCCGACGCGCTGGCCAACCGCGTCAACGACAGCGAAGCCAAGGTCGTCGTGACCTCCGACGGCGCACCCCGCGGCGGGCGGGTCACCGAGCTCAAGGACAACGTGAACAAGGCGCTGCTGCATTGCGACGACCACGTGAAATGCCTCGTGGTCAAGCGCACCGGCCAGCAGGTCGCGTGGATACCCGAGCGGGACGTCTGGTACGGTGACATCGCCTCCACCGTCGGCACCGACTGCCCGGCCGAGGAAATGGGCGCGGAAGATCCCCTGTTTATCCTCTACACCTCGGGCTCGACGGGAAAACCCAAGGGCGTTGTGCACAGCTCGGGCGGATATTTGGTCTACGCCGCGATGACGCACCAGTACACGTTCGACTACCATGACGGCGATGTCTTCTGGTGCACGGCGGACGTGGGCTGGGTCACGGGCCACAGCTACATCGTCTATGGCCCGCTCGCCAACGGCGCCACGACCGTCATGTTCGAGGGCGTGCCGACCTACCCGGATGCGGGTCGGTTCTGGCAGGTCTGCGAAAAGCATTCCGTCAACCAGTTCTACACAGCGCCCACCGCGATCCGCCTCCTGATGGGGCAGTCGGACGAGCTTGTGACGAGGCACGATCTGTCCAGCCTGAAACTCCTCGGCACGGTGGGAGAGCCGATCAACCCCGAGGCCTGGCACTGGTACAACGAGACCGTGGGAAAGGGCCGTTGCCCCATCGTCGACACCTGGTGGCAGACCGAGACCGGCGGCCACCTGATCACGCCGCTGCCCGGGGCCACGCCGCTCAAGCCCGGCTCGGCCACGACGCCCTTCTTCGGCGTGCAGCCCGTGCTGCTCGACCCGCAGTCGGGCGCGGAAATCCACGAGACCGAGGCCGAGGGCGTCCTGTGCATGAAGGACAGCTGGCCGGGCCAGATGCGCACGCTGTGGGGCGATCCCGAGCGCTTCGTGCAGGCCTATTTCTCGGACTACAAGGGCTACTACTTCACCGGCGACGGCTGCCGTCGCGACGCAGATGGCTATTACTGGATCACCGGCCGGGTGGATGACGTCATCAACGTCTCCGGCCACCGGATGGGCACGGCCGAGGTCGAAAGCGCGCTGGTCGCCCATGACGCCGTGGCCGAGGCCGCCGTGGTGGGATACCCGCACGAGCTGAAGGGTCAGGGCATCTACTGCTACGTCACGCTGATGTCCGACGAGACCCCCTCCCCCGAGCTGGTCAAGGAGCTTCAGACATGGGTCCGCAAGGAAATCGGCCCCATCGCCAAGCCGGACGCGATCCAGTTCGCCCCCGGCCTGCCCAAGACCCGGTCCGGCAAGATCATGCGCCGCATCCTTCGCAAGATCGCCGAGAACGATTTCGGCGCGCTCGGCGACATCTCGACGCTCGCCGACCCTTCCGTGGTCGATGACCTCATCGCCAACCGCGTGAACAAGTGAGGGCGGGGCGATGAAAGATGTTTCCAGCGACGCGCGCACGGTCAACCTGATCCTCCTCGGCCCGCCGGGCGCCGGGAAGGGCACGCAGGCGCGTATGCTCATGGACCGCTTCGGCCTCGTGCAACTGTCCACCGGCGATCTGCTGCGGGGCGCCGTTTCCGCCGGGACCGAGGCGGGACTTGCCGCCAAGGCGGTGATGGAACGGGGCGCGCTCGTGTCCGACGAAATCGTCCTTGCCGTCCTGCGCGAACGGCTCGACCAGTCGGACGTGGCCGCCGGAACGATCCTCGACGGGTTTCCGCGCACGGCAGCCCAGGCCGAGGCGCTCGACACGCTTCTCGCGGAACGTGGCCAGAAGATCGACGCGGTCATCAGCCTCGAGGTCGACGATGACGCGATGATCGCGCGCGTGTCGGGTCGCTACACCTGCGCGACCTGCGGCGAGGGCTATCACGACAGCTTCAAGCAGCCCGCGACGGACGGGGTCTGCGACAAGTGCGGCGGCAGCGAGATGAAGCGCCGCGCCGACGACAACGCCGAAACGGTTCGCACGCGGCTCGAGGCCTATCACGCCGACACCGCGCCGCTGATCGACTACTACGCCGCCCGCGGCACACTCACCGCCATTCCCGCAATGGGAGGGATCGGTGACATCGCAGAGCGGATGACCGCGATCGTAAGCCCGCTTACGACCGCCTGAGAGAATTCGCCGGCGGGGCCCGGGCCCTGCCGGCGATACATGTCGGCCGGGCCAGGAGGGACCGGTCGGCCTGCACCTAGAAGGGAGAGCCAGATGGCTGAAAACTCTGACAACAACGCGTACTGGGCCGCGAACATCCGCCTGGTCACCATCAGCCTGGTTATCTGGGCATTGGCATCATACGGCTTCGGCATCCTGCTTCGCCCGCTGATCAGCGGGATCGAGGTGGGCGGAACCGATCTGGGCTTCTGGTTTGCCCAGCAGGGGTCGATCCTCGTGTTTCTTGTCCTGATCTTCTTCTACGCCTGGCGTATGAACAAGATCGACAAGCAGCATGGCGTGGACGAATAGGGGGCGAACCAAGTCATGGATCAGACAACACTCAACATCATCGTCGTGGGGCTGTCTTTCGCGCTCTACTTCGCGATCGCGATCTGGGCCCGCGCGGGTTCCACATCGGAATTCTATGCCGCCGGACGGGGTGTGAACCCGGTCGTCAACGGCATGGCAACCGCGGCCGACTGGATGTCGGCGGCCTCCTTCATCTCGATGGCGGGTCTCATCGCCTTCGTCGGCTACACGAACTCCAGCTTCCTGATGGGCTGGACCGGCGGCTACGTGCTGATGGCGATGCTCCTCGCGCCCTACCTGCGCAAGTTCGGCAAGTACACGGTGCCCGAGTTCATCGGCGACCGCTACTACTCGAACACGGCGCGGGTCGTGGGCGTGATCTGCCTCATCGTGATCTCGGTGACCTATGTGATCGGTCAGATGACCGGTGCTGGCGTGGCCTTCTCGCGCTTTCTCGAAGTGAGCTCGTTCTGGGGTCTGATCATCGCCTCGGCGGTCGTGTTCGTATATGCCGTTCTGGGCGGCATGAAGGGCATCACCTACACGCAGGTGGCGCAGTACTGCGTTCTGATCGTCGCCTACACCATCCCGGCGGTCTTCATCTCGCTGCAGCTGACCGGCAACCCGATCCCGGGTCTGGGCCTGTTCTCGAACATGGCTCCGGGCGAGGTCGGCGCGGGCGAGCCGTTGCTCGCCACCCTCAACGGGCTTCTGGTCGATCTGGGCTTCAACGAGTACACGACGGGTTCGACACCGTTCCTGATGGCGCTCTTCACCCTGTCGCTGATGATCGGCACCGCGGGTCTGCCGCATGTCATCATCCGCTTCTTCACGGTGCCGAAAGTGGCCGATGCCCGCTGGTCCGCCGGCTGGGCGCTGGTGTTCATCGCGCTTCTGTACCTGACGGCCCCGGCCGTGGGGGCCATGGCGCGCCTGAACATCACGACCACCATGTGGCCGCAGGGTATCGAGAGTGAAGCTGTCGCGGTCGAGGACCTGCCCGACTGGTTCCGCACCTGGGAGGTCACGGGCCTTCTGGGCGTCGAGGACAAGAACGGCGACGGCCGCATCCAGTACTACAACGAAGCTTCCGAAGCCGGTCAGGCCTTCGCGGCCGAGCGTGGCTACGAGGGCAACGAGCTCGTCACCTTCAACCAGGACATCCTCGTGCTCGCCAACCCCGAGATCGCGCAGCTTCCGGGCTGGGTCATCGCGCTGATCGCCGCAGGCGGCATCGCGGCGGCACTGTCCACGGCGGCGGGACTTCTGCTGGCCATCTCCTCGGCCATCAGCCACGACCTCATCAAGTCGGTGATCAACCCCAACATCTCGGAAAAGGGCGAGCTTCTCGCTGCCCGGATCTCGATGGCGGGTGCGATCGTGCTGGCCACCTATCTGGGCCTCAACCCACCGGGCTTTGCGGCGCAGGTGGTGGCTCTGGCCTTCGGTCTGGCGGCGGCGACGCTGTTCCCGACCCTGATGATGGGGATCTTCTCCAAACGGATGAACTCCGCCGGGGCGACCTGGGGGATGCTGGCCGGTCTTATCCTGACCTGCCTCTATCTCTTCACCTACCTCGGCTGGTTCTTCATTCCCGGCACGAACATGCTGCCGAACACGGCCGACAACTGGATCCTCGGCATCCCGCCGACCCATTTCGGCCCGATCGGTGCGCTGGCGAACTTCGCGGTCGCCTACTTCGTGTCGAGGGCGACGGCAGCGCCGCCCGCGCATATCCAGGAGCTCGTCGAGAGCGTCCGGGTCCCGCGCGGTGCCGGTGCCGCATCGGATCACTGATCCGACGGGTCAAGACATACAGGGCCTGCGACACCGCGGGCCCTGTTCAAACCACCGGCGCATCCCGAAGACATCGGGGTGCGCCTTTCCAATCCGGGACATGTCATGACGGTCGATATCGCCGCCACGCTCGCCAGCACCCACCCCTATGACGTCCTGCCCGAGGATGCCCGGACAGCGCTGGCCGAGGCCATCGACAGCATCGACCTCGTCGCGGGCGAGACGGTCTATTCCGTGGGCGAGCCGCAGACGCATCTTTACCTGATCGTGTCGGGCCGCATCGACATCACCGATCCCGACGGCGCGATCCTCTCGATCCTGGGGCCGCGCAATTCCTTCGGCGAACGCGGGCTTCTGAAGGACGGCGTCGCCGTCGTCACCGCCAAGGCGTCCGAGGACAGCATGCTCCTGCGCATTCCCGCCGCGTCCTTCCACGCGCTGATCGCTGAGCATCCGCGCGTCATGCGTTTCTTCGACCGCACGCGACCCGCGCGCTCGCGCCGGCAGGACATCACCACGATCGCGCTCAGCGACCTGATGACACGCGATCCGCTGACCTGTGCGCCGGACACGCCGTTGATCGAGGCCGCGCGCAAGATGCGGGAAATCCACGTCTCCTGCATCATCGCGACCGAGGACGGCGCGGTGCGCGGGATCCTGACGACAGGCGACATCACGTCCCGCGCGGTGGCCGAAGGTCTGTCGCTCGAGACACCGGTCGCGCAGGTCATGACCGCCGATCCCTCCACCCTGCCGCCGACGGCGCTGGTGGCGGACGTGCTCCACACCATGGTCGAGAAGGGTTTCACCCACATGCCGGTCGTCGAGGGCGGCAAGCTCGTGGGCATCCTGACCCAGACCGACCTGACGCGGTTCCAGGCCACGTCCTCGGCGGCGCTGATCCAGGAGATCTCTGCCGCCCCGGACAGCGCGGCCCTTGCGAGGATCGTGGGGCGCATCCCCGAACTTCTGGTGCAGCTGGTCGCGGCGCAGAACCCGCATCAGGTGGTCACCCGCCTGATCACCGATATCGGCGACGCCACGACGCGGCGGCTTCTGGCGCTGGCCGAGGCAAAGCTGGGGCCGCCGCCGGTGCCCTATCTCTGGCTTGCCTGCGGGTCTCAGGGGCGGCAGGAACAGACAGGCATCTCGGACCAGGACAATTGCCTGATCCTCGACGACGCCGTGACCCCGCCCGACGACACCTATTTCGCGGAACTTGCGAAATTCGTCTCCGACGGGCTCGACGAGGCGGGCTATTTCTTTTGTCCCGGCGACATGATGGCGACGAACATCCGCTGGCGCCAGCCGGCCCGCGTCTGGCGGAAGTACTTCCGCGACTGGATCGCCACGCCCAATCCCGAGGCGCAGATGCTGGCCTCGGTCATGTTCGACCTGCGACCCATCGGGGGGCATTTCAGCCTGTTTGCCGACCTGCAGGAGGAGACGCTGGCGCAGGCCTCGAAGAACTCCATCTTCGTCGCGCACATGGTGTCGAACTCGCTCAAGCATCAGCCGCCGCTGGGCCTGTTCCGCGGCTTCGCGACGGTCCGCTCGGGCGAGCACAAGAACACCATCGACCTCAAGCACAACGGCGTCGTTCCGGTGACCGATCTGGGCCGGGTCTACGCGCTGAAGGGCCGCCTGACCGAGGTCAACACCCGCGCGCGGCTTGTCGCCGCGATCGAGGCCGGCGCGGTCTCGTCGGGCGGCGGGCGCGACCTGATCGACGCCTATGACATGATCGCCCAGACCCGGCTGGAACATCAGGCCGCCCAGATCCAGCGCGGCGAGAAGCCGGACAATTTCATGACCCCCTCGGACCTCTCGGATTTCGAGCGGAGCCACCTTCGCGACGCCTTCGTCGTCATCAAGACCATGCAGAACGCCGCCGGATCGGGCGGCGGTTACCTGAACTGAAAGGAACGGCTCCAACGTGTTCTACGCGCTGATCACGGCACTTTTCGCAGGCCTCGCGGGGGCGGGCATCGGCCTCGGCCTGCGGGCGCTTTCGGGCAAACGCCTGCCCAAGGGGATCATCCCGATCTGCGCGGGTCTGGCCATGCTCGTGGCGACCGTGGGTACGGAATACGCCTGGTATGACGGCGTCCGCTCGACCATGCCCGAGGACCTCGTGATCGTCTCGGAACGCGAGCAGCAGGCATGGTATCAGCCCTGGACCTTCGTCCGGCCCTGGGTGCGCGGCTTCATCGGCTATTCACCCTCCGAAACGGTCGAGACAGCGGAAGGCTCGGGCATCTACGTGGTGCAACTGAGAGGGCAGGAACGCTGGCAGCCGCAGATCGTACGGCCCAACCTCGTCGATTGCGAGGGCGGCCGGCGCGCCGAGATCCTGCCGGACACGCGGTTCACCGAAACCGGCGAGCCTGTGGGCGTCACATGGCGCGAGGTGCCGGAAGACGACCCGATCCTGAGCGCCGTCTGCGGTGGAGGAGCCGCGGCCGGCTGAAGAACCCCACCCATCCGGCGTTGCGCGACCGTCGGACCGGGCCAAGACCAAGGGGCAAGGAGGAGGCCCCGCCACATGTTCACGACACTCTCGCTGCGTCTGCGCATATTCCTGTTCTTCGCCTTTCTCGCCTGCGCCACCTCGGGGCTCGCCATCGCGGGGCTTGTGTTGGGCTACGTGCGGCTGGGCGAGGACCACGCGCTGTCGGCCTTCGTCATCGCCGGCGCCATCGCCGTTCTGGCGATCTTCGCGCTGACCACCTGGGTCTGGGTCCTGTTCGACGAGAACGTCGCCAAACCGGTGGAGCGTCTGGCCGCCGAGATGCGGGCGCGGGCTCATGCCGAAGTCAACGACGAGATCGACCACGCGCCGGCCAGGTATCTGGGCGATCTGGGCACTGCGGCGGCGGCGGTGGCGTCGAACCTGACCGAGACGCGCAACGCCATGGCACTCGCGGTGGGTCGGGAAACCGCGCGACTGGCCAGCGAGAAGACACGCCTTGAGACGCTTCTCTCCGAAGTGCCGGACGGTGTTCTGTTCTGCTCACCGTGGCACACGATCGCGCTTTACAACGGCCATGCGCGCGAAATCCTTGGCAGTTCCGAGGCGTTCGGGCTCAACCGCCCGTTGCGCGGGCTGTTGCGCATGGCGCCCATCCTGCAGGCCTATGAACGGCTGTTGACCAGGGGCAATGGCACGGATGACGAGGGCGGCACCGACGTTCTGGTGACGACCCGCGACGGCGCGCGCCTGCTGGAGGCGCGGATGCGTCTGCTGCGGCTGGAGGGACAGGAGACCGAGCACCCGGGCTATGTCCTGACGCTCCGCGACGTCACCACGGACATGGCGACGCATCTGGAACGCACGCATCTGCTGGAGACGTTGCTTGGCGGTGTGAAGGAGGCGGTCGCGATCCTGCCGGACGGCGAGGCGGCCGATGCGCTTGCAACGCTTGCGGCGGAAACCGAACGCCGGAAACGCGCCACCGACACCGGATGGTGGCCGATGGAAAGCCTCGTGGCCGAGGATCTCGGCGCGGCGCTCGGGGCGCGACTGGCCCGCAAGGGCGTGGCAGTGGCCTGCGAACTTGGGCCGACGATCCTGCGCTGCGACGGGTTCGCGGTGACGCGGCTGCTGGAGCGGCTGGCGCTCGACTGGGCCGGTCAAGGGGCGGGAGAGCTGACGCTGACGCTCGCCTCCGAAGGCGCGGCGGAGGCGGTGGTCAGCCTCGAGGCGCGCGGCGACGTGCCGGACAGCGCGACGGTCGCCGGCTGGCTGAAGGAACCGCTATCCCCGGGAATGACCGGTTTCACCGGCGCGGCCGTCTGCGTGGCCCATGGCACGTCGGTTGCCCCCGAACCCGCCGGGCCCGGCCGCGCCGCGTTGCGTTTCGCGCTGCCGCTGGCCCGCCCGGAGCCCAGCCGCCCCTACCGCACCGTGCTTTACGATTTCGACCTGCTGAACGCGGACATCCCCGACGACCTTGCGGCGGCGAGCCTGCGGGGCCTGTCCTTCGTGGTGTTCGACACCGAAACCACCGGCCTCAATCCACAGGTGGACGAGGTCTGCCAGATCGCCGCCGTGCGCGTGGTCAACGGCAAGCTCGTGGAGGGGGAGCGTTTCGACATGCTGGTCAACCCGGGCCGCAAGATCCCCGCCGCCTCCACCGCCGTGCACCAGATCACCGACGCGATGGTGGCCGACGCCCCCGGTGTGACCGAGGCGCTGGCGCGGTTTCACACCTTCGCCGACGGCGCGGTGCTGGTGGCCCATAACGCGCCCTTCGACATGGCTTTCCTGAGGCGGCGCGAGCGCGAGATCGGGCGGCGTTTCGACCAGCCCATCCTTGACACGGTGCTCTGTTCGGCGATCCTCTTTGGGCAATCGGCGGAGCACACGCTCGATGCGCTCTGCGAGCGGCTCGGCATCGCCATCCCGGAGGCCGACCGGCACACCGCGATCGGCGACGCTGTTGGCACGGGCGAGGCGTTTCGCAAGATGATCCCGATGCTCGAAGCGGCAGAACTGCCCAATCTGGGGGCACTCATCAAGGCTTTCGACCGTCATTCACGGTTGATCGAACACCTCAATTGACCTCGCGCGCGTTCGGGCGCAGGGATTTCCCGTAGAAGAACAGGAGCGCCAGGACCATGGCCCGCACGCCGCTCTACAAGGCCGCAGAAACCGAAATGATCCGGCGGATCGAAACCGGTGAATGGGAGGTCGGCACGCGCCTGCCCAACGAATTCGTGCTGGCCGAGGAATTCAAGGTCAGCCAGGGCACCATGCGCCGTGCGCTGATCACGCTCGAGGGGATGGGGCTGTTGAGCCGCAAGCCCGGGCGCGGAACGATCGTCGCCCGGTCGGGGAAGGCCCCTGCCGGACCGGCAGGCGCCGCGACGGGGCGGCTCGATTTCGAAGGCGCCCCCGTGGAGTTCGAAATTCACCGCGCGAAATCGGGCCTGAGGGGCGCGACCGAAGCGGAAATGGCACTGTTCGGCACCGGCCGTCTGTCAAGCGTCGAACGATTGCTGAAGCGCGGCGGCGCGCGGACCGGGATCGAGGAGATCGCCATCCCCGAGAGCCTCGCGCCCGTGCTGGACGAGGACGCGCCTCTGTCGCTGGCCGAGTTCCTGTCGGCCCACGGGCTGGAGGCGGCCGGCATGACGGAAACGATAAGCGCCGACATCACGTCACTGCCGGAATCCGTGTCGCTGTCCTGCGACCGGCACACCCCGCTGCTGGTCATCACCCGCACGGCACATGACATGAACGGCGCGGTGATCGCGCGGCAGGTCATGCGCCTGATCGCGGACGGGCTGACCTACGGCTAGATCCCGTCGATGCAGACGTATTTCGTGTCGAGGTAATCCTCGAGACCCTGGCTGCCGCCCTCCTTGCCCATGCCGCTTTCCTTCAGGCCGCCAAAGGGTGCCTCGACCGTGGTGATCAGGCCCGAATTGATGCCGATCATGCCGTATTGCAGCGCATCGTTCAGGCGGAAGGCGCGGCCGAGGTCCCGCGTGTAGACATAGGAGGCGAGGCCGAAAACCGTGGCGTTCGCCATGCCGATGGCCTCCTCCTCGGTCTCGAAGCGGAAGACGGGGGCAATCGGCCCGAAGATCTCCTCGGTGGCGAAGGCCATGTCCTGCGTGGCCCCGGTCAGCACCGTGGGCTGGAAGAACGTGCCGCCCAGCTGGTGGCGCGATCCGCCCAGCGCGACCTCGGCGCCCTTGGCCTTGGCGTCGTCCAACAGTTCCTCGACCTTGGCGACCGCGTCGGCGTCGATCAGCGGGCCCTGCGCCACGCCGTCTTCGCGCCCGTCGCCGACCTTCAGCTCCCGCGTTTTCGCCACGAACTTTTCGACGAAGGCGTCATAGACCCCGGCCTGTACGTAGATGCGGTTGGCGCAGACGCAGGTCTGCCCCGAGTTGCGGTATTTCGAGACGATGGCGCCCTCGGCCGCCGCATCGAGATCGGCGTCGTCGAAGACGATGAAGGGCGCGTTGCCACCCAGTTCCATCGAGACCTTCTTGACGGTGTCGGCGGATTGGCGGATCAGTTCCTTTCCGACCTCGGTGGAGCCGGTGAAGGTGATCTTGCGCACCTCGTCGCGGGCCATCATCGCACCCGCGATGGCGCGGGCGGAGCCCGTCAGCACGTTCACCGCGCCCGCGGGGTATCCGACCTCCTCGGCCAGGGCCGCCCATGCGAGACCCGAATAGGGCGTGGCGGTCGCCGGCTTGGCCACGATCGTGCAACCCACGGCAAGCGCGGGTGCAACCTTGCGGGCCAGCATCGAGGACGGGAAGTTCCACGGCGTGATCATGCCAACGACGCCGACGGGATGGCGCGTCACGAGGATGCGCCGGCCGTTCACGCCGGGGGGAACGATCTCGCCTTTCGCGCGGCGGGCTTCCTCGGCGAACCAGCGCACGTATTGCGCGCCGATGGCGATCTCGCCCTTCGCCTCGGCCAGCGGCTTGCCCATCTCGACGGTCAGAAGCTCCGCCAGCGCCGCTTGGTTGTCCATGAGCGCATCGTGCAGCTTCCACAGGAGGCCGACGCGCGTCATCAGGTCCATGCCCGCCAGTTCGGAAAAGGCCGCTGCCGCCGCATCGATGGCGCGCATGGTCTCGGCCTCGCCGCAGGCCGGGACGGTGCCGATGACCTCGCCCGTCGCCGGGTTCGTCACGTCAATGGTCTGCCCGCTGTCTGCGCCGATCCACGCGCCAGCGACGAAATTCGCCTGTTTCATCCAGGTTTGCCAGTCGGCCATGATCCGCTCCCCCTCGTCATGCAACATCCGGTGCCGGTCGTTTGGCATCTGGCAGCAAACACCGCAAGGGCCGCCAGCGTTTCCCCGCACGGTCCAAACCGTTGTTCGATTGCATGGTTCCCAAGACACCGGTTTTGGACTAAGCAGCGCCCGCGGTGAAATTCTGTTTGCTGCGGTGCAGCTTGCGCCGGTACATCATGTGACACAGGCGTGGACCGCAGCACGCCAAGGGATTTCCGGAGTTCGCTCATGAAGATCACGATGATTGGTACGGGCTATGTCGGCCTGGTGTCCGGGGTCTGCTTCTCGGATTTCGGCCACGACGTGGTCTGCGTCGACAAGGACCCCCGAAAGATCGAGATGCTGAACGACGGCAAGGTGCCGATCTATGAGCCCGGCCTCGATCAACTGATGGCCAAGAATGTCGAGGCGGGTCGCCTGTCCTTCACCACGGATCTGCCCAGCGCGGTCGCAGGCGCGGACGCGATCTTCATCGCCGTCGGCACGCCCACGCGGCGCGGTGACGGCCATGCCGACCTGACATTCGTGATGGCGGCTGCCGAAGACGTCGCGCGCGCGCTGACGGGCTATGCCGTCATCGTCACCAAGTCGACCGTGCCCGTGGGCACCAATCGCAGGGTCAAACACACGGTCGCCAAGGCGAACCCCGACGCCGAGTTCGACGTGGCCTCCAACCCCGAATTCCTGCGCGAGGGCGCGGCCATCGACGATTTCATGCGGCCCGACCGCGTCGTTGTCGGCGTGCAGACCGAGCGCGCGGCCGAGGTGATGGCCGAGGTCTACCGCCCGCTTTTCCTGCGCGATTTCCCGATCATCACCACGGATCTCGAATCCGCCGAGATGATCAAGTACGCCGCCAACGCCTTTCTCGCCACCAAGATCACCTTCATCAACGAGATCGCCGCGCTCTGCGAGCGCGTGGGCGCCGACGTCAAGGAAGTGTCCAAGGGCATGGGTCTCGACGGGCGGATCGGGAACAAGTTCCTGCATGCAGGTCCCGGCTATGGCGGCTCCTGCTTTCCGAAGGACACCAGCGCGCTGGCCCGGATCGGGCAGGAACACGCCGTCCCGCAAAGCATCGTGGAGACGGTCATCCGCGTGAACGACGGCGTGAAGACCCGGATGATCGAAAAGCTTCGTGACCTTTGCGACGGATCGTTCAACGGCAAGACGATCGCCGTCCTCGGCGTGACGTTCAAACCCAACACAGACGACATGCGCGACGCGCCGTCGCTGACCATCGTGCCGGCGCTCGTGGGCGGGGGTGCCAAGGTTCGCGTTGTCGATCCGCAGGGCGAACGGGAGGGCCGCACGCTGCTGCCCGGGGTGCAGTGGAACGACGATCCCTACAAGGCCGCGCAGAATGCCGATCTGGTGGTGATCCTGACCGAATGGAACGAGTTCCGCGCGCTCGACCTCAAGCGGCTGGCCAAGAAGATGGCGACGCCGCGCATGGCCGATCTGCGCAACATCTACTCGGCGAGGGACGCGCGCCGCGCGGGCTTCGAAGCCTATGACGCCGTGGGCCGCGGCGGGCTGGAGCCCGACAGCAGCAAGCTCGCCGCCGAGTGAGTCATTCGGCGTAGGACCGCGCGGTTTTCAGCAGGTCCCTGACCGTATCAGCATCGCCGATCCGGTTGGCCATCAACAGGACGAGCCGCGCGTTCAGAGCGTGGCTTTCCGCCTCGGTGAGCCCCTCATGCGCCTTGAGAAGCGCGGCATAGATGTCGTCGCCGCGCCCGGCGAACCCGCTTGCGTGGATGGTGCGCTCTGGCATCAGACCGCCTCCGTCAGGACAGGCTTGCGGCCGAGCGCCCGGTCCCGCGCCGCCGCGACACCGGCGGCGGTCGGCGTCACAAAGACGGCCGCCACATGGCCGTCGGGTCGGAAGAGATAGGCCTTCCCCATCCCGTAGCGGCCCAGCGCATAGCCCTCCATGTCTCCGAAACAGGGATAGTCATCCGTCCGCTGGGCGATCCCGATTCGGCGCACACCCTCCACATCCGGCAGGCGCACACCGCCGAACCCCACGAGCGTGAAGGCGCCTTGCACCAGCGAGATCAGCCATGTGTCGCCGACGGGTGCGTCGATGACGGCCGTGCCCGGGCGCACATGGGCCGACGCGCTGTCGGTCTGAAGCGGGAACCCCGCCAGCGAACAGGGCCGGGACAGCCGCCCGGAATTGATCAGTTCCCGCGCGAAAGGCTGGTCGTGGGCCATGCGCAGCGTCTCGGACCGGAACAGCGCCTCGATCGGGGATTTCGGCGTCATGAAGCCGGTGGCGCGGGCGGAGTTGAGGATGTTCTCCGCCGCGCCGTGACGGCGTTCCTCGTCGTAGCTGTCGATCAGGGCGCGCTGCGCCTGGCCGGTGACCACCGCGGCCAGTTTCCAGCCGAGGTTGTCCACGTCCTGTATCCCGCCATTGCCGCCGCGCGCCCCGAAGGGCGACACCACATGCGCGCTGTCGCCCGCGAAGATGACCCTGCCATGCACGAAGCGCTCCAGCATCATGCAGCGGAAGCGGTAGACCGACAGCCAGTCGATGCGGAACGGCTTGTCGCCGACGATGGCGCGGATGCGGGGCAGGACGCGGTCCTCGGTCCCCTCGGCCTCCGGGTCCGCCTGCGCGTCGAGTTGCAGGTCGATGCGGTAGATGTTGTCCGGCTGCTTGTGCAGCAGCGCCGACTTGCCCGGGTGGAACGGCGGGTCGAACCAGAACCAGCGTTCCGGCGTGTCGCGGTCGCCGAAGGGGCTTTGCTCCATCTCGATATCGCAGATGAGGAACCGCTCCTCGAAGGTCTGACCGCTGAAATCTAGGCCCATGCGCGTCCGCGTCGGAGAATTCGCGCCGTCGCAGGCCAGCATGTAGTCGGCGTCGAGCGTGTATGGTCCTTCCGGCGTCTCGACCGTCAGGCGAACGCCCTCCCCCCGGTCCTCGTGATCGGTGACCTTCGACAGGAAGCGGATGTCGATCAGGTCGGGAAACTCCCGCGCGCGGTCGAGCAGGAAGTCCTCGACATAGTATTGCTGCAGGTTCACGAAGGCGGGATACTTGTGCCCGTCCTCGGGCAGAAGGTCGAAGGCGTAGACCTGCTCGGTCCCGTGGAAATTGCGGCCCACCTTCCAGGTCACGCCCTTCTCCAGCATCCGCTCACCCACGCCCAGCCGGTCGAAGATCTCGAGCGTGCGCTTGGCCCAGCAGATCGCGCGGGATCCCACGGAGACGACGTTGTTGTCGTCGAACAGCACGCTTGCCACGCCCCGCTGCGCAAGGTCGATCGCCATGGCCAGCCCGATGGGCCCCGCGCCCACGATCGCGACGGGCGCTTCGGTCTTGCCACCGTCAAGTTCCGGCGGGCGGACGAAGGGCTGTTCGGTATAGGCGTAGGCTGTCATCGTCTCCTCCCCATGGTGGCGCTTTATCGCGGGTAGCTCCCTGCCCCGACCGGGCGACAGCGGCACGAGCATGGCCCATGACGGCTTACTCCTGCAGCGCCGCCCACATCTCGGCGTCCCGTTGGGCCGTCCAGATGCGCGGCGTGTCGATGCCACGCGCCTCGTCATAGGCGCGGGACACGTTGAAGGGCAGGCAATGCTCGTAGATGGCGTAATCGGCGAATTTCGGATCGCAGGCGGCACGGACCGCGTCCCAGGCATCCTTGAGGCTGCCACCGCGCGCCGCGACGCGTGCCGCGGGCGCATAGGTGGAGGCCACGAAATCCCGCGTGTTCTCGATGGCGGCGGTCACCATCTCGGGCCCCACCAGCGCGTCACCGCGACCGGGCGCGATGGCCTTGGGGCCGACATCCGCGATCACGTCGAGCGTGCCGCCCCAATCCCGCAGGTGGCCGTCGCCGCAATAGCAGGCCGAGTGATATTCGACGATGTCGCCGGTGAACATGACCTCCGCATCGGGCACCCAGACCACGGCGTCGCCTGCCGTATGCGCGCGCCCGGGACAGAAGATGTCCACCCGTCGGTTGCCGAGATAGACCGTCATCGCCTCCGAGAATGTGGTGCTGGGCCACGTGAGGCCGGGGATTTCCTCGTGACCCTCGAAAAGCCGCGGGAAACGGGCGAACTCGCTCTCCCAATCCTCCTGCCCGCGCTCGGCGACCATGGCCCGCGCCGTTTCGGACATGATGATCTGCCCCGCGCCATAGGCCGAGGCGCCGAGGACGCGCACGGCGTGGTAATGGGTCAGCATGAGGTGGCTGATCGGCTTGTCGGTGACGGAGCGCACGCACTCGATGACCTTGCGCGCGAGCCGGGGTGTGGCCTGCGCTTCGACGATCATCACGCTGTCGTCGCCGACGATCACGCCGGTATTCGGGTCGCCCTCGGCGGTGAAGGCATAGAGCCCCGGACCGATCTCGTCGAAGCTGATGGTCTTTTCCGTCAGATCGCCCGCGCTGGCGAAAGCCTTGCTCATCTCGTCTCTCCCTTGGCGCCGGAAAAGCCGGCTTTTCCGTCACGGATTTGCCGGCAAATCCGGGACCTCACTTCTTCCCCGGCGTGCCGTCGAATTTCTTGTCCAGCGACGTCCAGCAATCGATGTAGTCGTCCTGCAACGGCGCCTCCTTGGCGGCGAATTCCGTCAGGTGCTGGGGAAAGCGCGTCTCGAACATGAAGGACATCGTGTTGTCGAGCTTGTGGGGCTTCAACTCCGCGTTGGACGCGCCTTCGAAGGCGTCGCGGTCGGGCCCATGCGGCAGCATCATGTTGTGCAGGGACATGCCCCCCGGAACGAAGCCCTGCGGCTTGGCGTCGTACTGGCCGTAGATGTTGCCCATGAGCTCCGACATGATGTTCTTGTGATACCACGGCGGGCGGAACGTGTCCTCCGCCACCATCCAGCGCTCCCGGAACAGCACGAAGTCGATATTGGCCGTGCCGGGAACGCCGGAGGGCGCGGTCAGCACGGTAAAGATCGACGGATCGGGATGGTCGAACAGGATCGCGCCGACCGGGCAGTAGGTCGTCAGGTCGTATTTCACGGGCGCGTAATTGCCATGCCACGCCACGACGTCGAGCGGGCTGTGCCCGATCTCGGACTCGTGGAACTGACCGCACCATTTCACGGTGACGGTGGACGGCACCTCGCGGTCCTCGAATGCGGCGACGGGTGTCTTGAAATCCCGCCGGTTCGCCATGCAGTTGGCCCCGATCGGTCCGCGCCCGGGCAACTCGAACTTCTGCCCGTAATTCTCGCAGACGAAGCCACGCGCGGGCCCTTCCACGAGCTCGACGCGATAAAGAAGCCCGCGCGGGATGATGGCGATCTCCTGCGGCGCGAGGTCGATGATCCCGAGCTCGGTGAAGAACCTGAGCCTGCCCTCCTGCGGCACGATCAGAAGCTCGCTGTCGGCCGAGTAGAAATAGGCGTCCTCCATCGAGGCGGTCACCAGGTAGATGTGGCTTGCCATGCCCACCTGCGTGTTCACGTCACCCGCCGTGGTCATCGTGCGCATCCCCGTCAGCCAGGTCAGCGGCTGGTCGGTGTGGGGCACGGGATCCCAGCGGTACTGTCCGAGCGAGATCACGTCCTCGACCACATGCGGCGCGCTTTTCCAATAGGGCAGACCTATCCTGCGGTAACGGCGGGAATGCTTGACCGAGGGTCGGATGCGGTAGCACCACGTCCGCTCGTTCTGATGCGACGGCGCGGTGAAGGCGGTGCCCGAGAGCTGCTCCCCGTAAAGGCCGTAATTGCATTTCTGGGGCGAATTCATCCCTTGCGGCAGGGCGTCGGGAAGCGCCTCCGTCTCGAAATCGTTTCCGAAGCCCGGCATGTAGCCGGGATGGGTGCCCTGGCTGCGTTGGTCCTGAACCATGGGGCGCGAAGGGGATTGATCCGTCATCTCGGCCTCTCCTGTTGGCAGACTCGTTTGCGACAGGTGATGTCTATGGTTACTTTTGTAACCAACAAGCCCGACGGACGCAAAAACCCATGTCAGACGATGCCGACTTCGAACTGACCGACTTCACACCTTATCTGCTCAATGCCGCCGCCGAAGAGCAGTCACTGCGCTTTTCGCGCGTCTACAAGGACCGGTACGGCATGCTGCGAACGGAATGGCGGGTGTTGTTCCATCTCGGCCGCCATGGCGCGATGTCGGCGCGCGAAATCTCGCAGCGGGCGGGCATCCACAAGACCAAGGTCTCCCGCGCCGTCGCGGCGCTGGAGCGCAAGCGTTTCCTGCAAAGACGGCCCAGCGCGGAGGACCGGCGGGTGGAGATACTGGAGCTGCGCGGCCCCGGACAGGAGGCCTTCGCCGATCTCTCGAGGGCCGCCGCCGCCCATGAACAGGCCATCGAAGACCGATTGGGCCCGGGCGCAGTGACCGAGTTGCGCGCCATGCTTCGCACGCTCGCCTCCTAGGGCGGCGATCCTGTCTCGTCACCGGCGAACAACGCGTCGATCTCGGCGCGGTCCGGCATCGACGGCGCCGTGCCAGCGCGCGTCACCGAGATCGCGGCCGTCGCCGTGGCGAAGCGCAGCGCGTCCTCCTGTGACAGTCCGTGGGCGAGGGCCGCCGCGAAGCCGCCGTTGAAGGCGTCGCCCGCGCCGGTCGTCTCGACCACCGGACCGGCCCGCATCGCCGGAACATGGCCCGCGCGCGTACCGTCGGACCAGACGCATCCCTGATCGCCCAGGGTCACGATACAGGCGCGTCCGACACCGCGGGCAACGATGTGACGCGCGGCGGCAGTGGCGCTGTCGGGACCCGACACCTCGATCCCGCTCAGCGCCGCGGCCTCCGTCTCGTTGGGGGTCACGTAGTCGCAGAGCGCCAGCATATCGTCGGCAAGATCGGAGGCCGGTGCGGGATTGAGGATCGTCGCCACACCGTTCGCCCGCGCGATCTCGAGGCCCCGTCGCGCGGCCTCCAACGGTTGCTCCAGCTGGGCCACGAAGACCCGTGCCCCGGCGATTTGGCTTTCCTGCCGGTCGATATCCTCGGGCGAGATGGTGGATGCCACGCCGGGGCTGATGATGATCGCGTTGTCGCCCGTGGCGTCGTCGATGAAGATGAAGGCGGAGCCGGTCGGATGGTCGCCATGCCGCGTCGCCAGCGCCTCGATCCCGGCCTCGGCCCAGAGCTTGGACGCCATGTCGGCGAATGCATCCTCGCCCAGCCGCGTGACGAAGCCGACGCGCGCGCCCGCCTTCGCCGCCGCGACCGCCTGGTTCGACCCCTTGCCACCGGGACCGAGCGCGAAGGATGTGCCGCGGATCGTTTCGCCCATGCGGGGCATCCGGCTGGCGCGGTGCGACGTGTCGGCCATGAAGACGCCGAGTATCACGACATCGAGTGACATGTCTTTTCGTGTTCCTCATGCAATGCCGGCGCGTGGCCGCCGAGGCAGCATGTCGCCGCGACGGGACGCTTGCAACCGCCTGTGCGGCCATTCGGGCGACTGTCCGGCCCTATGAAGATTGAATGCACGCCAGAGCCGTGGTTTGAGGAACGGGTGCAGTTAACCGGGAGAGGCTGGGATGAGGCTGGACGGACCGATCATCGCCATCGGCGAATGCATGATCGAGCTCAGCGATCTCGATGCGACGGACGGTCGGGTCCGGCTCGGCTTTGCCGGCGACACCTGCAACACGGCGATCTACCTGTCGCGGCTTCTGGGATCGGAGGGACCGCGCGTGAGTTACGCCACGGCGCTGGGCGACGACGCATTATCGGCGCGCATGATCGAGGCCTTGCGCGCCGAGGGCCTCGGCACCGATCTGATCGCGCGCCTTCCCGGCAAGCTGCCGGGGATCTATGCCATCGACGTCGACGCGAAGGGCGAGCGGAGCTTTCGCTACTGGCGCGAGGCCTCCGCCGCGCGCGATATGCTCTTGGACGGCGGAATAGACCCGGAAAAGCTCATGGCCTGCGGGATGCTTTACCTGTCGGGCATCACTCTGGCGATCCTGTCCGACGCCCAGCGGGCATGCCTCGTCGCACAGATGCAGCGCCTGAAGGACGCGGGCCGGCAGGTCGCCTACGACGGGAACTATCGCCCAAGGCTCTGGACCTCACCCGATGAGGCGCGCCACTGGACGATCCGGGCGCTTGCGGCATCGACCATCGCGCTTCCCTCCCTCGACGACGAACTTGCGCTTTTCGCGGAGGCGGACGAGGCGGCGGCCCTCGACAGGCTCGCGGCCTCGGGCCCGTCGGAAATCGTGCTCAAACGCGGCAGTCACGGCCCGGTCGTTGCCGTGTCCGGAGAGCGGACCTCACCCCCGTGCCCGGAAGCGGAGCGCGTGGTGGATACGACCGCAGCGGGGGACAGTTTCAACGCGGGCTATCTCGCGGCACGCCTGCGCGGGGCCGGGCCGGTCGAAGCCGCGCGATCGGGCCATGCGCTTGCCTGCCAGGTCATCGGGCACGTGGGCGCCATCCTGCCGCGCGACCTGACGCTGGCGCGCTAGGGCTCGCGCAGCTCTGGCGCGGGCAGGATCGTACCGCTGCAGGTGCCGAAGCCGATCCGGTAGGGACCGGTGCACGTGCCCGTCAGCGTGACGGTGTCCCCGTCTTCCAGAAATGTCCGCGTGCCGCCATCCACCGCGATGGGCTCCGTCCCGTTCCAGGTCAGTTCGAGCAATGAGCCGCAACTGTCCCGCGTGGGACCCGATATGGTGCCGGACCCCAGAAGATCGCCCGCTTCCATCCGGCACCCCGACAGGGTGTGATGCGCCAGCTGCTGCGCCGCCGAATAGTAGAGCCCCGCGGCATTGGTGCGAAGGATCTGCACGGGGGCGCCGCCACGCGGTGCGAGGGTCGCCGTGATCTCGATGTCGAGATTGTTGGGCGTAACCTCCCGCAGGTAGGGAAGGAGCGGTTTCTCACGCTCGGGCGCTTCCCGTCGGAAGGGTTCCAGCGCCGCGCTGGTGACGACCCACGGGCTGATCGTGGTCGCGAAGGCCTTGGACAGGAACGGGCCCAGCGGCTGGTATTCCCACACCTGGATGTCCCGCGCGGACCAGTCGTTGAGGAGCACGTAGCCGAAAATGCTGTCCTGCGCCTCTGCCGTGCCGATGGGGCGGCCCATCTGCGTGGGCGTGCCCACGAGCGCGCCCAGCTCCACCTCGATGTCAAGTTTTCGCGACGGGCCGACGCTGGGGGCCTCGGCATCCGGCGCTTTCAGCTGCCCCAGCGGGCGCGTGACCGGCGTGCCCGAGACGACGACGGTCGAGGCGCGGCCATTGTAGCCGATGGGGATATGCAGCCAGTTCGGCAGAAGCGCGTTTTGCGGATCGCGGAACATGCTGCCGACATTGGTCGCGTGTTCGCGGGAGGCGTAGAAATCCGTGAACCCGCCGATCCGGACGGGCAGATGCATCTCGACCGCGGATTGCGCCACCAGCGGCAGGTCCCGGTCGGACGCGCCGGCGTCGAGCATCCGCGCAAGTTTGGCCCTCAGCTTTGTCCACTCACCGCGTGGCCGCGCCATGAAGGGATTGAGGCACCCCCCGTCAAATATGGGCGCGTCACCGGACGCGATGCGCCCCTGCGCCTCGAGGGCCGTCAGGTCGAGGATCAGGTCACCGATCGCGACACCCACACGCCTGTCGCCCGCGTTCTCGGAAAACACGCCGAAGGGCAGGTTCTGGATCGAGAAATCGCCATCGGGCGCGTTGGCGCTTTCGATCCAGCTCCGCCTGGCAGGATCGTGGGTTTCGTCGAGGACCGGGCCGGTCATGGCGCCGCGGCCTCTTGCCCGCCGAGCGCCGCGCCATAATAAAGCATCGAGACATGCCGCGCCTCGGCGAAGAACAGCCAGCGCTCGACCAGAACGCCTGCCCCGGCCGACAACAGAGCCAGCGGAAGGGCGATCAGCGACAGGACCGGCACAAGCGCCGCGATCACCAGGGCCACGAGCGGCAAGGCAAAGAGCAACGCCATCGTCCAGCGCCGCAGACGGCCCGCGTGACGCCGCCCGACGGCATAGCCCATCTCGCGCATGACGAAATTGGGCTGCGTGTGCGGCGGGTCCAGCGGGCGAATGGCCGACGCGCCGGGGATGCCGATGGCCTGTTCCAACGTGTAGGGCGCGGTGGCGACGTCGATGCGCTGCCAGTAGGTCCATTTCATGAGTGCCGCGGCCAGAAGTGCCGCAGCCGCCACAAGCAACAGGATCTCCGACCGCTGCCCGAAGGCGACATCGATCGTGGCAAGCAGGAGTGCACCCGTGGCGGCGGCAAGAGCGACGTAGACGGCCGGGACAAGCCCGTGGTTCCATTCCGGCACCGTGCGCAGCGAGGCGTAGATCATGCCGGTGCACCAGAGCGTGACCAGTGCTCCCAGCACCAGCAGCGCCGCGAAAAGCCCCGCACCCGGCAGCGCACCGGGTAGAAGAAAGGCCAGAAACAGCGCCCCGGCCGGCAGGTATGTGGCCAGTGCCGCCACGCCTTCGCGGGAGAGCCAGGAGCTCCGCCACTGGCTGAAGGCCCGCCAGGCCCGTTCCGGATGGCCGAGATGGAAGGTCGAGGACAGAAGCCCGAGGGTCACCAGAACGCCGCCGAGCACCAGCGCCGTGACACCGGGTGCCGCGCGGTCCGGCAGTCCTTCCAGCAGGGTCCGCAGACCCAACCAGATCCACAGCCCGTAGCCCGCGCCCGAGGCGGTGGTGAACAAGATGACGGAATAGGCCGGATGCATGCTTGCCTCAGTCGCTCAGCCGGTCGTCGATCCAGGCGAACAGACGCTCCAGCCGGTCGCGCGGCGCGCCGATCCGGTCCTCGGGAGCGGGCGCCGGGACGATGCCGGCGGTCGCAGGATCGCGCGGAGGAAGGTACTTGTTCACCGGCTTGAAGCCGAATTCTTTCAAAAGATCGAAACCGCCCCGTTCGGCCACGTTCCGGGACACGGCGCTGTCGGGGTCGGCCAGATCGCCGAAGGCCCGCGCGCCGGTGGGACAGGCCTTGACGCAGGCGGGTTCGCGGTCCTCCTCGGGCAGGTTCTCGTTGTAGATGCGGTCCACGCAGAGCGTGCATTTCTTCATGACGCCGTCGTCATGGTCGTATTCCCGCGCGCCGTAGGGGCAGGCCCAGGAACAGAGCTTGCAGCCGATGCAGGTGTCGGGGTTGACCAGAACGATGCCGTCCTCGGCGCGCTTGTAGCTGGCGCCGGTGGGGCAGACGGTGACGCAGTCGGGTTCCTCGCAATGCAGGCAGGAGCGTGGGAAATGCACCGTGCGGCCACGTCCATCGATCTCCATCTCGAAACTGTGTACGCGGTTGAGGAAGGCGCCCGAGGGGTCGGCGCCATAGGGATCGTGGTCGGTCAGCGGCGCAGAATAGCCGCCCGTGTTCCATTCCTTGCAGGAGGTCACGCAGGCATGGCAGCCGACGCAGGTGTCGAGGTCGATCACGAGGCCGAGCTTTTTCGGCGTATCTCCGGGAAGACTGGTCATGTGCGCTCCACCTCGGGCTTGCCGTAGGCGAGTTTCGACGGCGCCTCCGGCAGACCGCCTCGGCCGAGCGCCTCGAAGCGCGGCTCGGTCCCGCCCGCGCCATCGGCCTTTTCGATGGACACGCGGAGGTCGAACCAAGCCGCCTGCCCCGTGATCGGGTCGGAGTTCGAGTACCTGTAACCTCCGCCCCCGTCGGGCAGAAGTTCTGATATGAGATGATTGAGAAGGAACCCCTTCGTCGCCTCAGGCGCGTCCTTGTCGAGACCCCATGCCCCCTTGCGCTTGCCGATGGCGTTCCACGTCCAGACGGTATGCGGATTCACCCCGTCCATCAGCCGGACCTGGCATTTCACCCGCCCGAGATGCGACGCGATCCAGACCCAGTCGTCGTCCACGACCCCGATCCGCGCGCCAAGCTCTCGATGTATGTAAAGCCGGTTCTCCGCCGTGATCTGCCTGAGCCACGCGTTCTGCGAGCCCCAGGAATGGTACATGTGCATCGGGCGCTGTGTGATGGCGTGCAGGGGGAAGGCGTCGCCATCCACCATCTCGCCCTCGAAAGGCGGATACCAGAAGGGCAGCGGGTCGAAATGGGTCTCGATCCGGTCACGGGCGCGCTCGGGCGGCTGGCGGTCTCCATGGCCCCGCGCGGCCAGCCGGAAGCGCTGCAGCGGTTCGCAGTAGAGCTGGAAGATCGTGGGCTCGGGCGACAGCCGGATGCCCTTCTCGATGCCCCAGTCGAGATAGCCGCGATTGGCGTGCTTGAAATAGGCGTGTTCCGGCGCGACCGGCTGCACGTGGAAGGCGCCGTCCTCGATGTAGCGGCTCAACTGGTCGGGGTTTGGCGCGCCGACGCATGTCTCGGTCCCATCCTTGCCGCGCCACCCCGAGAGCGGCCCGATACCCGGCTTGCGCTCGTGGTTGACCATGTAATCGGGGTAGCCGCCGGGATAGGCGGGGCTGCCATCCTCCTTGACGAAACCCGGAAGGCCCAGCCGCGCGCCAAGGTCGATCAGCACGTCCTGGAACCCGCGCACATCGCGGTCGGGCGGGACCACCGGCTGCCGGATCGCGTCGGCGATCATGTCGGGCTCGGATATCGGCCGGTCGAGCAGCGAGATACAGTCCCACCGTTCCAGATAGGTAGTGTCCGGCAGGATCAGGTCGGCATAGGGCACCGTCTCGGAATAATAGGCGTCCGAATAGATGATCTTCGGGATCACGTAGTCGCCGTTCTCGTCTGTCGCGGTCAGCGCCTCCAGCGTTCCGGGAACGTTCATCGAGGAATTCCACGCCATGTTCGCCATGTAGAGGAACAGCACGTCGATGCCGTAGGGATCGCGCTTGGCCGCGTTGTTCAGCACCATGTGCATCAGCCCGTGGGCCGACATCGGCGCGTCCCACGAAAACCCCTTGTCGAGGCGGGAGGGCGCCCCGTCGTCCCCGATCAGAAGGTGCTGCGGCCCGTGCGGGAAACCCAGATGCGGGCCACCCAGAGGCATCTCGGGCTGGATCTCCTCGGGCAAGCCATGGGGCAGGAGGTTCGGCGGCGTCTGCTTGGGATATGGCGGCTTGTAGCGGAAGCCGCCGGGGCAATCGATGGAGCCGAGCAGGATCTGCAGGACATGGATCATGCGGCAGGTCTGAAACCCGTTGGAATGGGCCGAGATGCCGCGCATGGCGTGCATGGAGACGGGCCGCCCGATCATCTTGTCGTGCTTGCGGCCCCACGCGTCCGTCCATGACCGTTCGAGGGTGATCTCTTCCCTGAAGGCCACATGAGCCATCTCGGCGGCGATGCGGCGGATCTGGTCTGCCGGGATGCCCGTCGCCTCGGCCACGGTCTCCGGCGTGTAGTCATCGCCAAGATACCTCTCGGCCATCAGTTCGAAGACCGGCCGCGCACGTCGCCCGTCGGGCAAGTCCCGCGCACCCGTGAGCGTGACCGACAGGTCGCCCGCCTTCCCGATCACCAGCGCGTCCGCGTCGCGCGACCAGGCCAGCGGATTGCCCTCCGCATCCCGCGCGAAAAGCCCGTCCTCGGCCGTTCCCGGCGCGTCGATCACCAGCCATGGCGCGTTGGTGTAGCGGATCAGGTAGTCCAGATCGATCTGGCGCGTCCGGAACAGCTCATGGATCAGCGCGCCCACGAAAAGACCATCCGTCCCCGGCCGCACGCCCACCCATTCGTCGGCCACCGCGTTGTAGCCCGTGCGCACCGGGTTGATCGACACGATCTTGGCGCCGCGTTCCTTCAGCTTGCCGATGCCGATCTTGATGGGGTTGGAGGCATGATCCTCCGCCACGCCGAACAGCAGGAAATACTTGGTGTGCTCCCAGTCGGGATCGCCGAATTCCCAGAACGCACCGCCGAAGGTGTAAAGCCCGCCCGCCGCCATGTTCACGGAACAGAACCCGCCATGGGCCGCGAAATTGGGCGTGCCGAACTTCATCGCCCAGAACCCGGTCAGGCTCTGGCTCTGGTCGCGCCCGGTGAAAAACGCGAGGCGTTTCGGGTCGGTCTTGCGGACCTTGCCCATCCACTCGGTCGCGAGGCTCAACGCCTCTTCCCAGGTGATTTCCTGAAACTCGCCCGACCCGCGCGGACCCACCCGCTTCATCGGCGCGCGCAACCGCGCGGGCGAGCAATGCTGCATGATGCCCGACGCGCCCTTGCCGCAGATCACGCCCTTGTTGAGCGGGTGATCGCGGTTGCCATCGATATAACGCACTTCGGCCCGACCGCCGGGCACGTCGCGCAGATACACGTCGATTCCGCAGCGGCAGGCGCACATGTAGCACGTCGTCTTGGCGACCCGGTCTGCGACCGGCGTGTTCAGATCGATCTCTGGCTGCGCTGGCATGCGGCGCGCCACCCTCCCCTTGCCGGGCCGCGGGTTAAGCGACCACTCGTGTCACGTTAGCGGTGCTTTCCCGAATGCGCGAGGGGGGATTGTTGCGACCTAACGTTGCCCGGCCTCGAGATGCGCGCGCAGCGCCTTGAGCGCCTGCCGATAGGGGCCGCGGTGCCGGTTGCGCAGGTGCACACAGGCATAGACCGGCTGCGCGATCACCGGCGCGCCGGATACCCTCCGGGCCAGTCCTGCGCGCCCCAGTTCCATCGCCGTCTGCCGAAGGACATAGGCGCTGCCCCCAAAGGCGGTGAGCAGCCCGCGCACCACGGCATTCTGGCCGCCAGACACCGCGCCCACCGACAAGGCGGGCAGAAGTGCTGCATGCGCGGCCGAAAAGGCCGGCGCGTAATTGGCAAGAATGTAGCTGTCCGCGCGCACCTTCTCGAGGCGTTCCGCCTCGGTCGAGACCATGACATAGGCAATCTCGCCCAGCGTTTCGAAATGCAGGTCGGGCTGCGGTTTCGGCGTGTAGAAGATCGCGAGGTCGAGCGCCCCGTTCGCGACATCGGAACACATCTGCGCCGAATAATCCGCCTCGACGTAAAGCGCGGTCTGCGGCAGCGCGCCTTGCAGGACCCGGACCCACTCGGCCACGCTGTCGCCCAGAAGATCGTGCTGGATACCGATGCGCGCGGTCCGTGCGGCACTGCCCGCGCCCTGCGCATCCTGCAGCCCCGCGCGCCACGCCAGACGCATCGCACGGGCGTGCGGCTCGAACCTCAGACCCTCGGTCGTCAGCGCCGTGCCCGCGCGGCTGCGCTCCAGCAGGCGGCAGTTCACGGCGGTCTCCAAGGCCCTGAGCCGCCCGGAGACGGTCGACTGCGTCACGCCCAGCCGGTCGGCCGTGCGGTTGAAACTGCGCGTGTCGCAGAGATCGAGGAAGGTTTCGATCTGTTCGATATTCATGGCCCCATCCTCACCGGGTTTGTACTGATCGGTATTCCCGATCTAAACACATTCAACATCGCGATTGAAGCGCGCCAGGACCGTGGGAATACTCCTTGCGAAATCGATCGTCCGTCACCGTGGGAGGACAGTCATGGCCGACATTCCCGGGCATGCACGCGTGGTCATCATCGGTGGCGGAGTGGTCGGTGTCTCGGCGCTCTATCATCTGGCGAAAGCGGGATGGACCGACTGCGTGTTGCTTGAAAAGAACGAGCTGACCGCCGGCTCCACCTGGCACGCGGCGGGCAACGTGCCGACGTTTTCGACGTCGTGGTCGATCATGAACATGCAGCGCTATTCGACCGAGCTTTACCGGGGGCTGGGCGAGGCGGTCGACTACGCCATGAACTACCATGTGACCGGGTCGATCCGGTTGGGTCATTCGGACGAGCGCATGCAGGAATTCGCGCGCGCCCGCGGCATGGGTCTCCACCAGGGGATGAGCCTCGAGATCCTCGCCCCGGGCGAGATCAGGGACAAGTATCCCTTCATCGAGACCCATGACATCAAGGGTGCGCTTTACGATCCCGCCGATGGCGACATCGATCCGGCACAGCTGACGCAGGCCTTGGCCAAGGGCGCGCGCGACCTCGGCGCAACGATCCTGCGTTTCTGCCCGGCGACAGGGGTCAGCCGCGAGAACGGCGAGTGGATCGTCCATACCGAAAAGGGCGACATCCGCTGCGAGATCGTGGTGAATGCCGCCGGCTATTACGCCCAGCGCGTGGGCGAGTGGTTCAAGCCCTTCGGCGGGCGCACCGTGCCGATGATGGTGATGAGCCACCAGTACCTGATCTTCGACGAGGTGCCGGCGGTCCGCGAATGGTCGGCAGAGGTCGGCCACAAGCTGCCGCTCTTGCGCGATGTGGACGTGTCCTACTACCTCAGGCAGGAGAAGAACGGCTTCAACCTCGGCCCCTACGAGCGGACCTGCAAGGCGCATTGGGACGATCCCTCCGACCCGATGCCGGAGGATTTCAGCTTTCAGCTCTATCCCGACGCGCTCGACCGTCTGTCAGTGCAGATCGAGGACAGCATGGCCCGCGTGCCGGTGCTGGCCGAGGCGGGGCTGGCGAAAACGATCAACGGCCCGATCCCCTATACGCCGGATGGCAACCCGCTTCTGGGGCCCATGCCCGGCGTGCGCAACGCCTTCGAGGCCTGCGTCTTCACCTTCGGCATCGCGCAAGGCGGCGGCGCGGGCAAGGTTCTGGCCGAGTGGATAACCGAAGGCGCGACCGAGTGGGACATGTGGTCCTGCGATCCGCGCCGCTTCACCGGATACACCGATCACGAGTATTGCGTGGCCAAGGGGATGGAGGTCTATGGCCATGAATACGGCATGCACTTCCCGTGGCACCGCTGGCCCGCCGCGCCGGATCGCAGGGTCTCCCCGGTCCATGATCTTGTAAAGGAACTTGGTGGCCAGATGGGCGCCTATGCCGGCTGGGAACGCGCCAACTGGTTCGCGAAACCCGGCGACGACACATCCGAGGAAGCGACCCAGACATGGAACCGCGCCGGCCCGTGGGAGCCGCGCATCCGCGAGGAATGCGAGGCCGTGCGCGACAGTGTCGGCGTGCTGGACCTGCCGGGGTTTTCGCGCTTCCACCTGACCGGCGACGGCGCGGGCGCGTGGCTTTTGGGCAAGATCGCGGGCGGTCTGCCGAAACCCGGCCGTATCGCGCTGGCCTATTTCCCGGATCATCGCGGCCGCATCGTCACGGAGATGACCATCGCCTGCAACGGCGAGGATGATTTCACGCTGATCACCGCGGCGACCGCGCAGTGGCACGATTACGAATGGCTGGCGCGCGACCTGCCCGAGGGGTTGTCGCTTGCCGATCTTTCCGGCGATCTCTCGACGCTGATCGTGACGGGTCCGCAGGCGCGCGACCTCTTGCATCAGGTGGGCGCCGAGGCCGACCTGCACCTGCCATGGCTCAGCCACCAGTCGGCCATGGTGGCCGGGCGGCCCTGCACGCTGGCCCGCGTCAGTTTCGCCGGCGAACTGGGCTGGGAGGTGCACGCCGCGAGCGCGGAGATCCCGGCGCTTTACACGGCGATCCTCGGCGCGGGGGCGAAACCCTTCGGGATGTTCGCTCTCAATTCGCTCAGGATCGAAAAGGGTTATCGCGCCTGGAAGGGCGACCTTTCCACCGATTACAGCCTGCTCGAAGGCGGGCTCGACCGGTTCATCCGTTTCGACAAGCCGCAGGATTTCCCCGGCAAGGCGGCGCTTCTGGCCGAGAAGCAGCGGGGCGTGACGAAGCGTTTCGTGACGGTCACCGTGGACGCGGGCGCGGCTGACGCGCCCTACATGTCGACGCTCTGGCATGACGGCGCCGTGGTGGGCGAGACGACATCGGGCGCATGGGGCTACCGCGTGGGAAGCTCCATCGCGCTCGGCATGCTGCGCGCGGATCTGGCGGTGCCCGGCCATGCGCTGGAGGTCGATATCTTCGGCGAACGCCGCTCCGCCATCGTGCAGCCCGACGGCCCCCTCTGGGACCCGGGCAACGACCGGCTGAGGGCCTGACCCCATGGCCAACCTCCCCACGCACACCCGCGCCGTCATCATCGGTGGCGGTGTCTCCGGCTGTTCGGTTGCCTACCATCTGGCCAAGCTCGGCTGGTCGGACATCGTCTTGCTGGAACGCAAGCAACTGACCTGCGGCACCACCTGGCACGCCGCCGGTCTGGTGGGGCAGCTGCGCGGCACCCAGAACATGACGCGGCTGGCGAAGTATTCCGCCGATCTCTACGTCAAGCTCGAGGAAGAGACCGGCGTCGCCACGGGGATGCGGCAGGTGGGCTCCATCTCGCTTGGCCTGACCGCCGACCGGCGCGAGGAGCTTCTGCGGCAGGCCACGCTCGCCCGCGCCTTCGACGTGGAGGTGGGCGAGATTTCCGCCGCCGAGGTCAAGGCGATGTATCCCCATGTGGAGGTCGGCGACATAACCTGCGCCGTGCATCTTCCCGGCGACGGCCAGTGCGACCCGGCCAATATCGCCATGGCGCTGGCCAAGGGGGCGCGGATGCGTGGCGCACGGATCGTGGAGGGCGTGAAGGTCACGGCCGTGACGGACGACGGCAAGCGCGTCACCGGCGTCGATTGGCAGGCGAACGGCGAGACGGGCCATATCGCGACGGAGATCGTCATCAACTGCGGCGGCATGTGGGGCCGCGACCTGGCCGCGCGGTCGGGGGTGTCCCTTCCGCTCCATGCCTGCGAGCATTTCTATCTGGTAACGGAACCGATCGACGGTCTCGGCCACCTGCCCGTCCTTCGCGTCCCCGACGAATGCGCCTATTACAAGTCGGACGCCGGCAAGATGATGCTCGGCGCCTTCGAGCCGCGCGCGAAGCCCTGGGGCATGTCGGGCATTCCGGAGGATTTCTGCTTCGACGCCCTGCCAGAGGATTTCGAGCATTTCGAGCCGATCCTCGACATGGCCACCCGGCGCATGCCGATGTTCGAGACGGCGGGCATACACACCTTCTTCAACGGCCCCGAAAGCTTCACCCCCGACGACCGCTACTATCTGGGCGAGGCGCCGGAGCTTGGCGGCTACTGGATCGCGGCGGGCTACAATTCCATCGGGATCGTCTCCTCGGGGGGGGCGGGCATGGCGCTTGCGCAATGGATCGTGGACGGCGCGCCGCCCTTCGACCTGTGGGAGGTCGACATCCGCCGCGCGCAACCGTTCCAGCGCAACCGGCGCTATCTGAAGGAACGCGTGACGGAAACCCTCGGGCTCCTCTACGCGGATCACTGGCCCTACCGGCAGGTCGAGACCGCGCGCGGCGTGCGCCGCAGCCCGGTCCATGAGCACCTGAAACGCGCCGGCGCGGTGTTTGGCGAGGTCGCGGGCTGGGAGCGCGCGAACTGGTTCGCGGGTCCCGGGCAGGCGCGCGAATACAGCTACGACTGGCACCGGCAGAACTGGTTCGACAATGCGCGCGCCGAGCACATGGCCGTGCGGCAGGGCGTGGGCCTCTTCGACATGACCTCCTTCGGCAAGATCCGGGTGGAGGGTCGCGACGCCGCGGCCTTCCTGAACCATGTCTGCGCCAACGAGGTCGACGTGCCCGCCGGCCGCGTCGTCTACACCCAGATGCTGAACGCGCGCGGCGGGATCGAGAGCGACCTGACCGTCACGCGGCTGAGTGAGACCGCCTTCCTGCTCGTCGTACCCGGGGCGACATTGCGGCGCGATCTGGCATGGCTGCGCACCCATGTTGCCGACCGCGTCGTCACCATCACCGACATGACCGCCGCTGAGGCCGTTTTCTGCGTGATGGGGCCGAAGGCGCGCGATCTTCTACAGGATACCAGTCCCGACGACCTCTCCAACGCGGGTTTCCCCTTCGGCACGGCGCGGGAGATCGAGATCGGCATGGGGCTGGCCCGCGCGCATCGCATCTCCTATGTCGGCGAACTCGGCTGGGAGCTTTATGTCTCCACCGATCAGGCCGCCCATGTGTTCGAGACACTGACCGAGGCCGGCGCGGGCCACGACCTGAAACTCTGCGGTCTGCATGCGCTCGACTCCTGCCGGATCGAGAAGGCATTCCGCCATTTCGGCCATGACATCACCGACGAGGATCATGTTCTCGAGGCGGGCCTCGGTTTCGCCGTGCGCACGCAGAAACCCGATTTCATCGGTCGCGACGCGGTGCTGCGCAAGCGCGAGGCGGGGCTCGTCCGTCGCATGCTCCAGTTCCGGCTGACCGACCCGGAGCCGATGCTGTTTCACAACGAGGCCGTGGTGCGCGACGGAAAGATCGTCTCGATCGTGACCTCGGGAAATTACGGCCACGCGCTCGGCGGTGCGATCGGGATGGGCTACGTGCCCTGCCCCGGGCAAAGCGCCGGGGACGTGCTGGGCTCCACCTACGAGATCGAAGTGGCCGGTCGGCGCCACGCGGCGGAGGCCAGCCTCGCGCCGCTTTACGATCCGAAATCGGAAAGGGTGCGGATGTGACGACCGAGGTCGAAATCAGGAAAAACCGCCGCGGCGGCGGGCGGGCGGCCCGCGTCGCCCTGCGCGCGGCCCCGCTGGCCGAGGACAAGCGGCCCGTGCGCCCCGGTCTGGAAGGCGGGCAATACACGCCCATGACCGAGGCCGGCGTCGCGCGCATCCACGCCGCCGTGATGGACGCGCTGGAGGTCGTGGGCCTGTCGCAAGCCCCCGAAAGCGGGGTCGAGATCATGACCGCGGCGGGCGCGATCCTGGGCGATGACGGGCGGCTGCGGTTTCCCCCCGCGCTGGTCGAGGACATGATCGACAAGGCGGCGAAGAGTTTTCCCCTCTACGGTCGCGACCCCCGGCATCATCTCGATCTGTCCGGCACCCGTGTCCATTACGGCACCGCCGGCGCGGCCGTGAATGTCGTCGATCTGGCGACGCAGAGCTATCGCCCCTCCACCGCGCTGGACCTCTACGACGCCGCGCGTCTGGCGCAGCATCTCGACAACATCCATTTCTTCCAGCGAACCATGGTCTGCTGCGAGATCCCGGATCTCGTCGAGATGGACATCAACACGCTTTACGCCTGTCTCGCCGGCACGACGAAGCATGTCGGCACGTCCTTCTCCGACCCCGCATCCGTCGATCCGGGGATGGAGCTGATCCACATGGTCGCCGGCGGCGAGGAGGCCTGGCGCGCGATGCCCTTCGTGTCGCTGTCCAACTGCTTCGTCGTGCCGCCGATGAAGTTCGCGACCGAAAGCTGCCTGACGATGGAGGCCTGCATCCGCGCGGGCATGCCGATCCTGCTACTCTCGGCCGGACAGGCCGGGGCGACGGCCCCCGCCCCGATCGCTGCGGCCATCGTGCAGGCGGTGGCCGAATGCCTCGCGGGCGTCGTCTACGTCAACGCCATGGCGCCCGGCCATCCGGCGGTTTTCGGCACTTGGCCCTTCGTGTCCGACCTGCGCACCGGCGCCATGTCCGGCGGGTCGGCGGAACAGGCGCTCCTGTCGGCGGGCTGCGCGCAGATGCACCGGTTCTACGGCATCCCGGGCGGTGCGGCGGGCGGCATGACCGACAGCAAGCTGCCGGACATGCAGGCCGGTTGGGAACAGGGCATCATCAACGTCCTCAGCGGCCTGTCCGGCCTCAACATGGTCTATGAATCCGTGGGCATGTATGCCTCGCTCATGGGCTTCTCCCCCGAGGGGATGGTGCTGGGCAACGACCTGATCGGACAGGCGCAGCGCTGCGTGCGCGGCATCGACGTGACCGAGGACGCGGTGTCGCTCGACGTGATGAAGGCCGTCTGCCTCGATGGCGGGCCGGGGCATTACCTCGGCTCCGACCAGACGCTCGCGCTGATGCAGACGGAGTACCTTTATCCCGAGGTCGGCAACCGCATGACGCCAAAGGATTGGGTGGAGGCGGACAAGCCGGACCTGATCGCGGCCGCGCGGCGGCGGATGGACAGCATCCTGCAGCAAGCGCCCTGCCAGGTGCCGCCCGACGTGGACGCCGCCATCCGCGCCAGGTTCCCCATCAGGTTCTGAAACACGAAAGGACGACCCATGAAGGTCGCATTCATCGGCTTGGGCAACGTGGGCGGCAAGCTCGCCGGAAGCCTGCTGCGCAATGGCGCGGATCTCGCCATCCATGACCTCGACGTAAATCTTGTATCGGATTTCGTCACGCGCGGCGCCACGGCGGGCGCCGACCCTGCCGCGCTGATGCAGGCCGCCGACGTGGTCATCACCTGCCTGCCCTCGCCTGCCGCCTCGAATGCCGTCGTCACCGCGATGCTTCCCCAAGTCGGCCCCGGCAAGACGTGGATGGAGATGTCCACCACCGATGCCGAGGAGGTCCTGCGCCTCGGCGCCATGGTGGAGGCGGCCGGCGGCCGGGCGGTGGAATGCCCCGTCTCGGGCGGCTGCCACCGCGCCGATACCGGCAATATCTCGATCTTCGCCGGCGGCTCACGCGAGGCGGTGGAGCATGTCCTGCCGCTCCTCAAGCATCTCGGGCGGCGCATCCTGCACACCGGGCCGCTGGGCAGCGCCTCGAAGCTCAAGGTCATGACCAATTACCTCGCCACGGTGAACCTCGTGTCGCTGTGCGAGGCCATGACGGTGATGAAGGCGGCGGGGCTCGACCTCGCGACGACCTACGAGGCCATCCGCATCAGCTCGGGCACGTCCTTCGTGCACGAGACCGAGAGCCAGCTGATCCTGTCGGGGTCCCGCGACGTGAACTTCACGCTGGACCTCGTGCAGAAGGATATCGGCCTGTTCCAAAAACTCGCCGATGCCCATGCCGTGCCGCTCGAGATGTCGCCGCTTCTGATCGACATCATAACCGACGGGCAGCGCCGCTACGGAGACCGCGCGCAGTCCGATCGCATCATCGAACGGCTGGAGGACGCGACCGGTCTTCAGATCCGGGCTGACGGTTTCCCCGAATTTCTTGTAGACTTGGAACCTGAAGAGGAAGGCTACGAGGTTTTCAGGGGGTCGGATGAACGCTGACAGGTTCTATATCGACGGCGAATGGGTGGCCCCGAGCGGTGCGGCGACGATGCCGATCATGGACCCGTCCATGGACGAGCAGGTCGGCGCGGTCGCGCTCGGGCGTCTGCAGGACGTGGACCACGCGGTGCAGGCGGCGCGCGCGGTCTTCGACGAATTCGGACGTTGGCCCAAGGCGGAGCGGCTCGCGCTGCTGCGACGTATCCGGCAGGGCACGGAGACGCGGCGAGAGGACCTTGCCCAGGCCATGAGCCTCGAGATGGGCGCGCCGATCAGCATGGCGCGCGAGGTTCAGGCCGAGGCGGGGATCGGCCATGCTGACGGCTTCATCGAAGCGCTTGAGGCGCAGGAAGAGCGCTGGACGCTCTCCAATGGCGACACGCTCCTGCGCGAGCCGATCGGTCCCGCCGGGATGATCACACCATGGAACTGGCCGATCAACCAGATCGCGCTCAAGGTCCTGCCCGCGCTCGCGACCGGCTGTCCGGCGATCCTCAAGCCGTCCGAACACACGCCGCTCTCGGCGCAGATCTACGCAGAGATCCTGCATGACGCGGGCGTGCCGGCGGGCGCCTTCGCGCTGATCCACGGGACCGGGGCGGAAGTGGGCGACGCGATGGCCCGGCACCCGGAGCTTGCCATGATCTCCTTCACCGGATCGACCCGTGCGGGGATCTCGGTGACCAAGGCCGCCGCGCAGTCGGTCAAGCGCGTGACGCTGGAGTTGGGCGGCAAGTCCCCCAACCTGATCTTCGCCGATTGCGGCAAGGCGCTGGAGCACCGCGTGCGCGCCTCCGTGGCCGAGTGTTTCCTGAACACCGGACAGTCCTGCGACGCGCCCACACGGATGATCGTCGAGGCGGCCTGTTACGACGAGGTCGTCGAGATCGCGCGCGACGCGGCCGAGACCACCAAGGTCGGCGATCCGAGGGCGGAGGGCGACCATATCGGGCCGCTCTTCGACGAGATCCAGTGGCACCGCGTGCAGGCCATGATCGCGACCGGCATCGAGGAAGGCGCGCGGCTTGTCGCCGGTGGCCCCGGCAAACCGCCGGGCATGAACCGCGGCTGGTACGTGCGCCCCACCGTCTTTGCCGATGTCACCAACGACATGGCCATCGCCCGGAAGGAGATCTTCGGCCCCGTGCTCAGCATCCTGAGGGCCGAGGACGAGGCCGAGGCCATCCGCATCGCCAACGACACCGAATACGGGCTCGCGGCCTTCATCCAGACCGGTGACGCGGAACGCGCAGAGCGGGTCGCCGCCCGTCTGCGCGCGGGCGCCGTCCATGTCAACGGCGGCGCCATCGGCTGGGGCACGCCCTTCGGTGGCTACAAGGCCTCGGGCAACGGGCGCGAAGGCGGCGCGATGGGGCTGGAGGATTACCAGGAAATCAAGAGCCTGCATTTCGGGTAAGCGTGCTCAGTCCCGCGGCTGGTTCAGCACCAGACGCGCGGGGCGCTCATGCCCCTGATGCGCGGCGACAAGCGTGCGCGCCCGGTCCGCCACCACGCCCTCGGGCGCCACGACGCGGCGGCTGGACAGGTCCACGTGCAGCAGCAGCGTCTCCATGGTCGCGGCAGGTGTCTCGCCGCCGGTCCAGAACCGGTGCAGCAGGTGCAGCTTGCGACCGTCTCCGCCAAGGGCCTGCGTGGTCACGGTGATGCGGTCTCCGATGTCGATCTCGGCGAAGTAGCGGATGTGGTTCTCGGCCGTGAAATAGCTGAGCCCACCCGCGATGTAATCCACATCCGCCCCGATCATCTCCATCACCCGGTCCGAAGCCCGCGCGCCGACCTCCAGATAGGGGGCTTCGTTCATGTGCCCGTTGTAGTCGACGAACGAGGTCGGCACCTGCATCTCCAGGGTGACGGGCAAGCCGTCCGGCCCGGCGTCGGGCACGCTCAGGGTTTTCTCATGGGCCGCGATCACGCCGCCCGCGCCGCTGCCGGTGCGCTTGAGCGCGCGCATCATCGCCACGAGGTTATCGTCGCGCAGACGCTCCAGCTCGCGGATGCTCAGATGGCCCGACTGCGCGTCCGACTGCCCCGCGATCAGCTCGACCAGCGCATCGTCGAATTCCGGCACGTCCATGAGCTTGGTCCAGGGCCATGTCAGGCAGGGACCGAACTGTTCGAGGAAATGGCGCATACCCGCCTCGCCGCCCGCGATACGGTAGGTCTCGAAAAGCCCCATCTGCGCCCAGCGCAGGCCGAAGCCCATGCGGATCGCCTCGTCGATCTCCGCCGTGCTGGCCACGCCGTCCTTCACCAGCCACAGCGCCTCGCGCCAGACGGCCTCGAGGAACCGGTCCGCGATATGGGCGTCGATCTCCTTGCGGACGGTGAGCGGGAACATGCCGATGCCGCGCAGGATCCCGGAGGCACGCGCCGTCTCGCCCGCGTCGCCCACCAGCTCCACCAGCGGCAGCAGGTAGACCGGGTTGAACGGATGCGCCACGATCACGCGCGCGCCGGTCCGGTTCAGCTCCGACGGTTTGAAACCCGAGGTGGAAGAGCCGATCACCGCATCCGGCGGGGCGGTGGCCGCGATCTCGTCGTAGACGACATGCTTGATCTCCAGCCGCTCGGGCACGCTTTCCTGTATCCAGTCGGCGCCCGAGACAGCTTCTGCGATTGTCGCGTGCAAGGTCAGCGCGCCCTCGACCGGCAAGGGACGCTCGTAGAGCCCCGGCAGCGCGCGCCGCGCATTGGCCAGTACTTCGCCGATCTTGCGCTCCGCCTCCGGGTCGGGGTCGCAGACCGCCACGTCCCAGCCGTTGAGCAGGAACCGCGCAGCCCAGCCGCCGCCGATGACACCGCCGCCGATGATCGCTGCCTTCATGGTGATGTGCTCCTTTCGAGGCGCGCAAGATCGTAGCCGTTGAAATCCAGAACCTCGCGCGCGGCGATCAGGCGGTCCTGCGGGATTACCGGGTCGCGGTTCAGGATCCAGCCCGCGCGCCCGTCGGGCTGGCCCACGACCGCGGTGCGATAGCCCTCGTCGACCCAGAGCACCCAGTAGGGCGCGGCGACGGGAACGCCGTCGAGCCGCACCGACAGCCGCCCGGGCCCGACCACCCGCGCGGTGCCGGCGATCTCGTCGATGACGTTTCCGCTGGCGTCGAGGCAGGTATTCCGCACGAGGATTTCGCCGCCCTCGCCTTGTGCGTAGTCGACGACCGCGCCCGCGCAGCGCGCCTGAAACGGGTTGGGATAACGCGCGACCTCGTGCCAGCGGCCGAGGTAGCGGGCGGGGTCGAAATTGGCACTCGACGCGATGATGACGGAGCGGTCGCGATAGCCGGGCGCGATGGCGCCGCACGCCGCGAGAAGGCCTGCGAGGCCGAGCGCAAGGAGCGTTCTGATCATGGCGCGAGCGTCTCCGTATGTCCGTCGATGCAGAGCGTCTGGCCCGAGATCTTCGCGCCGGCGGGCGAGGCGAGGTAATGCACCATGTTGGCGACATCCTCGGCATCGACCCAGCTGCGCAGGGACACACCCTTGACGTAGAGCGCGCGGATCTCTTCCTCCGGGCGGCCCTGCGCCTCGGCCTCCATCGCGACCACACGGTCCATGCGCGGGCCCTGTACCGCGCCGGGCGCGAGCGCGTTCACGCGCACGCCTGCGGGCCCGAGCTCCATCGCAAGCGTCTTCATCAGCCCGATGATCGCCCATTTCGACGCGGCATAGGGGCTGCGGAACGGGTAGCCCGCGATCCCGGCCGTGGAGGAGGTCAGCGTGATCAGCCCATGCCCCTGTGCCCGCATCACGCGCGCGGCCCAGCGGCAGGTCAGGAACGCCCCGTTCAGGTTCACTGCGACGCAGTCCTGCCAGGCGTCGTAATCCAGCGTCTCGATCAGTCCGGCGGGCCCGCCCGTACCGGCATTGGCGCAGACGACATCGACGCGGTCCCACCTGGCCTCGACCAGCGACAGGAACGTCTCCATGTCAGCCTCGCGCGTGACATCCGCGACCCGCGCGATGGCGGCGGGATGGGCGCTCGCGAAATCCGCGACCGCGTCCACGTCCACGTCGCAGATCGCCACCTCCGCCCCCTCGATGAGAAAGCGTTCGGCGATGGCGCGCCCGATGCCCGAGGCGCCGGCGGTGACGAGGACGCGCCTGGTCATGCGGCGGGCGCGCGTTTGGTCAGGCCGAGCTTTTCGCGCACCTCCTGCGGCCCCATCACTCGCGCGCCCATGCCCTCGACCACGCCCACGGCGCGCTCGACCAGCTGCGCGTTGGTGGCCAGCACGCCTTTCTCGAGCCAGAGGTTGTCCTCGAGCCCCACGCGCACGTGCCCGCCCGCCAGCACGGCGGCGGCGGCATAGGCCATCTGGTGCCGTCCGAGCGAGAAGGCCGAGAAGGTCCAGTCATCCGGCACGTTGTTGACCATCGCCATGAAAGTGTTGAGGTCGTCGGGCGCCCCCCATGGCACGCCCATGCAAAGCTGCACCAGCGCGGGCGCGTCCAGCACGCCCTCCTGCACCAGTTCCTTGGCGAACCAGAGGTGCCCGGTGTCGAAGGCCTCGATCTCGGGCTTCACGCCCAGATGCGTCATCATCCGCCCCATCGCACGCAGCATGCCGGGCGTGTTGGTCATGACGTAATCGGCCTCGGCGAAGTTCATCGTGCCGCAGTCGAGCGTGCAGATCTCGGGCAGGCACCGGGCGATGTGTTCCACCCGTTCGGCGGCGCCGATCATGTCGGTGCCCGCCTCGTTCAGCGGCAGGGGCCGTTCGGTCGGGCCGAAGGTGATGTCGCCGCCCATGCCCGCGGTCAGGTTGAGGACCACGTCCACCTCCGCGTCCCGGATCCGGTCGGTGACCTCGCGGTAGAGGTCGAGCCTGCGGGACGGCGCGCCCGTTTCGGGGTCGCGCACGTGGCAATGGACGATGGCGGCCCCTGCCTTTGCCGCGTCGATGGCGCTATCGGCGATCTGCTGCGGGCTGCGCGGCACATGGGGGCTGCGGTCCTGCGTGCCGCCCGAGCCCGTGACGGCGCAGGTGATGAAGACCTCGCGGCTCATTTGAAGTGGCATGTCGTCTCCCTTTCCTTCGATCTTTCGTACGAAAGATCGCACGTGTGAATTTTCGTACGAAAATTCGCTATGTTCCCTTCCAGACCGGATCGCGGCCCTCGGCGAAGGCGCGCGCGCCCTCTTGCTGATCCTCCGAGCGATACAGCCGTTCCACGGTCTCGAACTGGCTGCGCGTGATCCGGTTCAGCGCGTCGTTGAACTTCATCGCCTCGGCCTCGCGCACGATCTCCTTGATCGCGGCGAAGACCAGCGGCGGCCCCGACGCCAGATCATCGGCCATCTTCCGGGCGGCGTCCATCAACTCGGCTCCGGGCACGACCCGGTTCACGAGGCCCCAGCGCGCGGCCTCCTCCGCGTCGAACCAGCGGCCGGTCAGCAACAGCTCCATTGCGATGTGATAGGGGATCCGCTTCGGCAGCTTGATCGAGGCCGCATCGGCCACCGTCCCGGACCGGATTTCCGGCAAGGCGAAGGTCGCGTGCTCGGCGACGAGGACGATGTCGGCGCACAGCGCCAGTTCCAGCCCGCCGCCGCAGGCGATCCCGTTCACCGCCGCGATCACGGGCTTGTTCAGCCCCCGCAACTCCTGCAACCCGCCGAAGCCGCCCACGCCGTAATCGCTGTCCGGCGCCTCGCCCCCCGCTGCGGCCTTCAGGTCCCAACCGGGGCAGAAGAACTTTTCGCCCGCCCCGGTCAGGATGGCGACCCGCAATTCGGGATCGTCGCGAAACGCCATGAAGACCTCGCCCATGATGCGGCTGGTGGGCGCGTCGATGGCATTGGCCTTGGGCCGGTCCAGCGTGACCTCCAGCACCGCGCCGCGGCGTGTGGTCCTGATGGGGGTGTCGGTCATGGCTTCTCTCCAAGTCTGATCAGGGCATCGACCGCGACGGCGCGGTCTGGCGTGGCAATGAGCGGGTTGACCTCCAGCTCGGTGAGCGTATCGGCATGGGCCGTGGCGCAATCCTGCACCGCGAGGACCGCCGCGACCAGCGCCGCTCGGTCCGCGGCGGGCCGCCCCCGATAGCCGCCCAGAAGCGGCGCCAGGCGCAGCCGGTCGAGCGCGGCGTCGATCTCGGCCCCCGTCGCGGGCAGAAGCAGGGACACGGTGTCGTCCAGCATCTCGGCCAGCACGCCCCCCGCGCCCAGTGTCAGGACGAAGCCATGCGCCGGGTCGCGCAGGATGCCGACGATGATCTCGGCCACGCCGTCCGTGACCATCTCCTCGACCAGGTATCGCGTGCCGCCCATCCGCTCCGCCGCCGCCTCGACGGCCCCGGCATCGGCGAGGTTCAACGCCACCGCGCCCGCCTCGGTCTTGTGGGCGAGGCCCAGCGCCTTGACGACCACCGGAAATCCGATCGCCGCCACGCGGGCCGCGGCCTCCGCGGGGCTTGCGGCCTCCGCCCCTCGCGGCACGGGCACGCCATATCCGGCGAGCAGCGCCTTGCCCTCTGCTTCGGTCAGCAGGCGGGGCGCGACCGGTTCGGGGCCGGGAACCAAAGGGACCGCCGCCGTGTCCGCCCGCGCCACCCGCGCGGCGGCCTCCAGCGCGGCAAGCCCCTCCGCGAACCCCGAGAGAGGCACGACGCCGCGCGCCAGCATCGCCTGCGCGCTGGCCTCCGGCATGGTCTCGGTCAGGCTCGACAGGATCGCCATGGGAATGCCCGTGGCCGCCGTCGCATCCGCGCAGGCGTCGATCACGATCTCCCACGCGCTCGGGTCGCAGCGGTCGGGCCGCGGAAAGTCGATGATCGCGACACCGATGGCGATATGCGGCGCCAGCATCGCGGTGAAGACCTGCGCCAGCGCCGCGCGGTCGCCCCAGATATAGGTGTGGTAATCCAGCGGGTTGGCCAGCGCCACCTTGGGCCCCAGCGCCGCCCGCAGGCCCGCGCGCTGTTCTGCGGTCAGCGACGGGCATTGAAGCCGCCGGTCCGCCACCATGTCCGAGATGATCCCCGCCTCGCCGCCCGAGCTTGACAGAACGCCGATGCGGCCCGAGGGCAGCGGGCCTATGGTGTGCAGGAGCTTCAGCGCCTCGAGCATTTCGGCCGGGCTTTTCACCCGCGCCATGCCCAGCCGCTCGAACAGCGCGCACGCCCCTGCATCGCTGCCCGCAAGCGATCCGGTATGGGACAGGGCCGCCGCGCGCGCGCCGTCCGACGCGCCGGATTTGAGAACGACCACGGGCTTGCCCAGCGCGCGGGCCCGGCTGGCCATGGCGATGAAGGCGGCAAGGTCGCCCACCCCCTCGACATGCAGGCCGAGTGCTGTGACGCGCGCATCCTCCAGAAGCCCCTCGGCGATCTCGGAAAGGCCCGTCTGCGCCTGGTTGCCGACCGTCACCACATAGGCCAGCGGCAGGCCGCGCGCCTGCATCGTCAGGTTCAGCGCGAGGTTCGAGGATTGCGTCACGATGGCGACGCCCCGCTCGATACGCTCGCCGCCATGCTGGTCCGGCCAGAGCGCGGCCCCGTCGAGAAGGTTCACGAACCCGTAGCAATTCGGCCCGAGGATGCGCATGTCGCCCGCCGCCGCGACCAGCGCCGCCTCGAGCGCGGGGCCGTCCCCCGTCTCCGATGCCGACTCGCGAAAGCCGGACGCGAAGCAGACGGCGCCCCCCGCGCCCATGGCCGACAAGGCGCCCAGCACATCGACGCTTGTCTGCCGGTTGACCCCGATGAAGGCCGCGTCGGGCGCTTCGGGCAGCGCCTCGACCGATGGAAACGCGGCAACGCCAGCCAGCTCGGTCTTCGTCGGATGCACCGGCCAGACCGGCCCGGCATAGCCCACCCGCCGGCAGCCCTCGACGACCGCGGCGCACCACGTTCCGCCGCCCACCACGGCGATGGACCGCGGACGCAGAAGGCGCGAGAGCGGCTGCATCTCAGGCGCCGAGCGGGCGGAACAACTCGCGCCCGATGATATGGCGCTGGATCTCGGACGTGCCGTCCCAGATCCGTTCGACCCGCGCATCCCGCCAGAACCGTTCGATCGGGAAATCCGACATGAGCCCCATGCCGCCGAAGATCTGCAGCGTCGTGTCGGTGACGCGCGCCAGCATCTCGGTGGCGTAAAGCTTGGCGCTCGCGATCTCCCGGTTCGCGGGCATGTTCTGATCCAGCCGCCACGCGGCGGACAGCGTGAGCCAGTCGGCGGCGTCGATCTCGGTGATCATGTCGGCGACCTGGAAGCTCACGCCCTGGAACTTCGCGATGGGCTGGCCGAACTGCTTGCGCTCGGCGGCGTGGGCCACGGCGTGATCGAAGCACCGCCGCGCCCGGCCCACGGAATTGGCGGCAACCGTCAGGCGTGTGGCGTAGAGCCATGTGTTCATCACGTCGAACCCGCCATCGACCTCGCCCAGCACCTGGGCGTCGGGCAGGCGGCAATCGTCGAATTCGAGGATGCAGTTCTTGTATCCCCGGTGGCTGACCGAGGCATAGCCGTCGCGGATGGTGAAACCGGGATGCCCGCGATCCACGAGGAAACAGGTGATGCGCTTCTTCGGGCCCCGTGGCGTGTCGTCCACGCCGGTTGCCACGAAGACGATAACGAAATCGGCATGGTTCGCGCCCGAGATGAAATGCTTCGTGCCATTGACGACCCAGTCGCCACCATCGCGCACCGCCGTGCAGGCCATGCCGCGCACGTCCGATCCCGCCTGCGGCTCGGTCATGGCGAGCGCGTCCATCCGCTCCCCGCGGACGGCAGGGAAAAGATAACGCTCCTTCTGGTCGCCCTCGCAGGCCATGAGGATGTTCTGCGGCCGCCCGAAGAAATGCGTGAGCGCCATGGAACCGCGCCCAAGCTCCCGTTCCACCAGCGTGAAGTCGAGTTGCCCCAACCCGCCGCCACCGACCTCCTCGGGGAAGTTGCAGGCATAGAACCCCATGTCGATGACCTTGCGCCTGATCTCCTGCGCGAGGTCTTCGGGCACCTCGCCGCTGCGCTCGACAAGGTCCTCATGCGGGTAGATCTCCGTCTCGACGAAGTCGCGGACCGTCGTGACGATCATCTCCTGTTCCGGGCTCAGCGCGAAATCCATGGCATCCTCCCTGTTGGTCAAATTGCTATGCCCGGCAGATTGACCCCATCATGCAATAATGCGCGCCGATCATGCAGGGATCGCAGATTTTGATCGCGGCGCAAGCCCCGGGGTCATCCTGCCGCGCACAGAAAAAGCAGAGGTCGATTTCCCGTTCCATCCCGTGCCCCTGCCGATTTCGCAATCGCGTGTTTGCGGCTATGTCAAAGGGATGGATATCGTCCTCGTCACCACGATCATCGCCTCGCTCTTCGTCGTCATCGGCGTGGCCGAGCCGCTGGCGGCGCGCCTGCGGCTGCCGCTGAGCGTGATCCTTGCCGTGCTTGGGGTTCTGATCGGCACCGGCGCGCTGTTCTTCCTGCGAACGGAATTCACGGATGCGTTGAACCCCGTGGCCGAGGCGATCCTCGGGCTGCCGATCCGGTCCAATGTCTTTCTCTACGTCTTCCTGCCGACGCTGCTCTTTCAGGCGACGCTGGAGATGAACCTGCGCCGGATGCTCGACGACTGGGTGCCGATCTTCGTGCTGGCCATCGTCGCCGTGGTCGTGGCGACGCTCAGCGTGGGTTACGCGCTGTCCTGGGCCTCGGCGCTGCCGCTCGCGGCGTGTCTTCTGATCGGTGCAATAGTCTCGACGACCGACCCCTCGGCGGTGGTCTCGATCTTCCGGTCGATCTCGGCGCCGCGCAGGCTGGCGCGGATCATCGAGGGCGAAAGCCTTCTGAACGACGCCGCGGCCATCGCGCTGTTCGGCCTGTTCATGGGCTTCGTCATGCTTGGCGTGCCGGACCCGAGCCTTGGCGACGCGCTTGGACGGTTCCCGATCCTGCTGGCGGGCGGGGCCTTCACCGGCTGGCTGGCGGCGCGCATCGCCGTCTGGATGATGGCGCTCTTCCGGCGGCACGAACTGGCGCAGATTTCGATCTCGGTCGCGCTGCCCTATCTCGCCTTCATCGTGGCCGAACAGACCGTCGGCGCCTCGGGCGTGATCGCCGTCGTCGTCTCGGGCCTTACGCTGAACCTGACGGCACCGGGCCGCCTGCCGCCGCAAGCCTGGGCGAACCTGCGCGAGGTCTGGGACGTGCTGGCCCATTGGGCCGGCGCGCTGATCTTCATCCTCGCCGCGCTCCTGATCCCCCGCCTGCTGGAAGAGGTCCGCGTGGGCGATTTCCTTCTGGTGGGCGTCGTGATCCTCGCCGCCATCGCGGCGAGGGCGATAATCCTCTTCGGTCTCCTGCCGCTCCTGACGACGCTGAAGCTTTCGCCGCCGGTGGAACGGCCCTATCGGGTCGCGATCCTCTGGGGCGGTCTGCGCGGCGCGGTCACGCTGGCGCTCGCGCTGGCCGTCACCGAAAGCTTCCGGGTGCCGGACGACATCCAGCGGGTCGTGGGCATCCTCGCCACCGGCTTCACGCTGTTTACACTGATCGTGCAGGGCACGACGCTCAGATGGGTGATCGCGCAGCTGGGGCTCGACCGGCTGTCGCCCATCGACGAGGCGCTGTCGCGGCAAGTCGTGGCGGTGTCGCTGCAGACCGTGCGCGAGGACGTGGCGCGCACGACCGAGAATTACGAGCTGAGCCACGACACCGTCCGCTCCGAGGCCAAGCAGTTCGGCGAGCGGCTGGACGAGGCGGTCAGGGCGGCCGAGGCGAGCGCGAACATCCTCGACCGCGACCGCGTCACGCTGGGCCTGATCGCGCTGGCGGGGCAGGAACGCGACACGATCCTCTCCCGGGTGCGGGAGCGCACGATTTCGGCCCGGATGGCCGAACAGGTGCTCTCGGACGCCGACCGGCTGATCGAGGGCGCGCGCAGCGGCGGCCGGAGCGGCTATCAGCGCGCGGCCCGCAAGAGCGTCGCCTACGGCCTGTCGTTCCGCGCCGCCGTCCGGCTGAACGGGCGCTTCGGCTTGTCCTGGCCGCTGGCGCGCCTGACCGCGGATCGGTTCGAACTGCTGCTGTCGCAGCGGCTGATCCTGCGCGATCTCGGCAGCTTCATCGACAAGCGCATCCGGCGCATTCACGGGCGCCGGGTGGCGGAACTGCTGCACGAGCTTCTATCGCGGCGGATCGAGACCGTGGAGACGGCGCTCGAGGGGCTGCGCCTGCAATACCCCGGCTACGCGGAAGAGCTGCAGCGCCGTTTCATCCGCCGCACCGCGCTGAGGCTGGAGGAGCGCGAATACACCGCGATGCGCGAGGACGGGCTGATCGGCGCGGAGGTCTACACCACCCTGATGCAGGATCTCGACGCAAGACGCGCCGCGGCCGAGGAGCGTCCCGGCCTCGACATCGCGCTCAGGCGGCCCGAGATCGTGCGGCAGTTCCCGCTCTTCGCCGATCTCGACGACACAGCGCTCAACCGTCTCGGCCGGGCGCTCAAGACGCGCTACGTCAATGCGGGGGACCTCATCCTCCGCAAGGACGGCGCCGTGCGGAACGTGTACTTCATCGCCTCGGGCGCGGTCGAACTGGAAGTTGCGGGCCAGACCTGGCGGCTGGGACGGGGAGAGATGTTCGGCCAGATGGCGATCCTGTCGGCGAGGGCCCGCCGCGCCGAGGTCCGCGCAATCGCGCCCTCGACGCTTCTGGTGCTGGACGAGGCGCGTTTCCGGCGCCTGCTCGGACGCAGTGCGGCGTTGCAGGAGGCGGTGCGCGCCGGCGCGGAAAAGCGCGGGATCGACCCCGACGAGCTGTTCCCGGAACCGGCCATGACGCCAGTCTCGACAGAAGCGCAGGCCTAGCCGCGCGACCCGGACGCGGCTGGCACCCGGCAACTGGTACGGCACCCCCTACGGCGAAGGCTGAGAGGACCGAGCGCCAATCATCTCATCGTATGAAGCGACCGGCACGAGGATGGCGGCGGCGCGTGCCAGGATCGGGTCCCGTGTCACGAAAGCGTCGGCCTGAAGCTTCGTCAGCGCCAGATATTCGGCGGTGAAACTGTCCTCCCAGCCGAGCCTTTCCGCGAAGGTCCACGCCAGGTTCTGTAGCACCGGGTCACCGAGCAGACGAATGTTCAGCGCGCGCATGTGATCGGGCCGCGCCCGGGCTTCGGCCCGGTCGATCTCGGCCCGCCGGGCGGCACCGAAAAGTCGTGCCACGGCCCGAGAACGGAGCAGTGCCGGCGCGACGGGCTGCGTTCCCGCGGGAGGCGCCGCCCGGTCGCGAAAGAGCCTGAGGGCCGTGTCGAGGGCGATCACGTCGCGCACGGGTCAGGGTACGGGCAGAACCGGGTTCCATCACGCTTTCGCCGGGCGGGAAAGGCCCCTTGCCGCGAACGCCAGCCTTGTTCCGGCCACGCCCCGGGCGCTGACCGAAGGAGCTTGACCTCCGTCGTGGTCCGCGCCAACGGACATTTCTGGATCGCAACGCGCCCCGACTGGGTGGCGAAGGCTTCGCTTGCCGGCGCACTCTCTTCTATCAAGCCGCTCGGCACAGGGTGGGCCGCCGTCCCGAGGGAGCGCTGGCCGAGACGGGGGATCGCCGCCGTGCCCTCGCCCGCCTGACAGACCTCCAGAAACGCCTCGTGGCGCAGGACGCCGCACGGGTCTGGGGACCGGAGCATCCCGCGGCCGGGACGGGGCAGAGATGCGCGCGCAATTCGCCTTGTCCATCGGCTCGACGCCATGACGCCGTCGCGGGACCGCGCGCCGACCCCTGACCGACGGGCCGCCAGAGCGCGCGGCCGCCAGTCTCGAGTGGGTCGCGCGCGACACGGCTCACGCAGGACGCGGGGGCATGCGATATGTCTTGCATGCAATAACGCCCGTTTGGCATACTTCCCGCCATGACGCCGACGAACACATCCCGAAGCGCTGCGCCCAGCCTGCGGATCCGCATTCTCTTCGGCGACGAGGCGATGCTCGGGCCCGGCAAGGCCGATCTGCTGGAGCGGATCCGCGACACCGGGTCGATCGCCGCGGCCGGACGGTCCATGGCGATGAGCTACAAGCGCGCCTGGATGCTGGTCGAAGAAATGAACGCCGCGTTTCGCGACCCGCTGGTGGATTCGACACGCGGTGGGGCGAAAGGTGGGGGCGCGCGCCTCACCGAGGCCGGTGCCGAGGTGCTGGGCAATTACCGCAAGCTCGAGGAGATCATGGCCGAGGCGGGCGCGGCGCGGATCGGCGTCCTGCAGTCCATGCTCAGGGATATTCCCGCGGAAAAATAACGCTTGATCGCCCTCGATATGTCCTGCAAACCATATCTGAAGCCGGTGAAGCCACGGGAAGCCCGCCTATTGATCCGAAACATGCCATCCGCAGCCCGGTCCGGCGCCGCCGCCGTCGCACTCGGGCTGGCAAGCCTCGCGCCGGCGATGGCCGTGGCTGAGGAGGTCGTCGTCTTCGCGGCGGCGTCGATGGCCAACGCACTGGCCGAGATCGAGAGGAGTTTCGAGGCCGCGACGGGCCACGATCTGGTGGTGTCGCTGGCCGGATCCTCCGCGCTCGCCCGCCAGATCCAGCAGGGCGCGCCCGCAGACATCTTCATCTCGGCCAGCACCGACTGGACCGACAGGATCGAGGGCGACGGTCTGATCGAGGACGGCTCGCGGTTCGATCTGCTGGGCAACTCCATCGTGCTGATTGCGTTCGACGACGCGGACCCGGTCGAGATCGGACCGGGTTTCGATCTCGCGCGGCTTCTGGGCGACGGCCGACTGGCCATGGCGATGGTCGACTCCGTTCCCGCGGGCGTCTACGGCAAGGCCGCGCTTGAAAGCCTCGGGATCTGGGACGCGGTCGAACCGCAGGTGGCGCAGGCCGACAACGTACGCGCGGCACTCTCCTTCGTGGCCACGGGCGAGGCCCCCTATGGCATCGTCTACGCGACCGATGCCGCAGCCGAGGACAGCGTGAGCATCGTCGGAACCTTCCCGGCCGACACGCACCCGGTCGTCGTCTATCCGGTCGTGGACCTCGCGAACCGCGACACGCCCGCCGAGGCCGAATTCCTCGACTACCTGCGCGGGCCCGAGGCGAGGGCGGCCTTCGAGCGGCAGGGGTTCACCGTCCTTGTCGACTGACCCATGACAGACTGGCTCGGCCCAGAGGAATGGAGGGCGGTTGCGCTTTCACTCCGTGTCTCGTTCTGGGCCACGCTGGCCAGCCTGCCCTTCGGCATCTTCATCGCCTATGCGCTGGCGCGCTGGAGCTTCCCGGGCAAGCAGATCCTGAACGGGCTGGTGCACCTGCCGCTGATCCTGCCGCCGGTGGTGACGGGCTATCTTCTGCTTTTGCTGCTGGGCACGCGGGGGCCCATCGGCGGCATCCTCGCCGATTGGGGCATCGTCTTCGCCTTTCGCTGGACGGGGGCGGCGGTGGCCGCGGCCGTGATGGCATTTCCCCTGATGGTGCGCGCGATCCGCCTGTCGATCGAGGCGGTGGACCCGAAGCTGGAACAGGCCAGCGCGACGCTGGGCGCCTCGCCCGGATGGGTGTTCCTGACCGTGACCCTGCCAATGGCGTTGCCGGGGATCGTCGCGGGCACGATCCTCGCCTTCGCCAAGGCGATGGGGGAATTCGGCGCGACCATCACCTTCGTGTCGAACATCCCCGGGCAGACCCGCACCATCCCGTCCGCGATCTACGCTTTCCTTCAGGTGCCGGGCGGCGAGGGGTCGGCGATGAAGCTGGTGATCGTCTCGATCGTGGTCGCCATGGGCGCGCTGTTCCTGTCCGAACTGATCGGGCGGCGCGTGGCGGCACGCGTGGGGGGCGCGTGATGCTGGACGTATCGCTGCGGCATGACTTCGGGGGCTTTTCGCTCGACGCGCATTTCCGTGCGCCCGCCGGGGTGACCGTGTTGTTCGGAAGGTCCGGCTCGGGCAAGACCACCATCGTCAACGCCGTCGCGGGGCTTCTGATGCCCGACGCGGGGCGCATCGCGGCGAATGACTGGGTGTTGCTCGACACCGATGCCGGTATCCGGCTGAGGCCGCACAGCAGGCGTCTGGGCTACATCTTCCAGGAGGGGCGCCTGTTTCCGCACCTCACCGTGCGGCAGAACCTGGCCTATGGCGCGTGGTTCGCACCGAAAGACGCAACCAGAGAGGACATGGGCAAGGTCGTCGAGCTTCTGGGGATCGGCCATCTGCTCGACCGGCGGCCCGGGGCGCTTTCGGGCGGCGAGAAGAGCCGCGTCGCCATCGGTCGCGCGCTTCTGTCCGCGCCGCGCCTGATCCTCGCCGACGAACCGCTCGCCGCGCTGGACGAGGCGCGCAAGGCCGAGATCCTCCCCTATTTCGAGCGCCTGCGCGACGAGGTCAGCGTGCCTATCCTCTATGTGAGCCACTCCGCCTCCGAGGTCGCGCGGCTGGCCACGACCGTGGTGGCGCTGGACGCCGGCCGTGTCGTCGCGCAGGGCCCCGCGGCCGAAATCCTTGGCGACCCGGCGGTCCTTCCCACCGGGGCGCGCGAGGCCGGTGCGTTACTGACAGCAAGGGTGGCGCGGCACCATGACGACGGGCTGAGCGAACTGGACGCGGGCGGCATCCCTCTGTTCCTGCCGCGGCTCGCACAGGTGCCGGGCAGCACGCTCCGCGTCCGCATCGCCGCCCATGACGTGATCCTGTCACGCACGCGGCCCGAGGGGCTCTCGGCGCTCAACATCCTGCCCGGCACCATTCGCGACATCCGCCCGGGCGAGGGTCCCGGCGCGATCGTGGCACTGGACACCGCCGCCGGACGGGTGCTGGCGCGGATCACCCGACGTTCGGCCACGGCGCTTGGGCTGGAGGCGGGCGCGCGCGTCTACGCCATCATCAAGACCGTCTCGGTCGCGGCCTCGGACATTGGCAGCGGCTCGACAGGCTGACGGATGCGACATCCGGGCCAGTCTGCTCCTGCACAGGTCCCGCCGGTCGCAGGTCCACCAATCTTGGGAAATCTGGTAGCGGAGGAGGGACTTGAACCCCCGACACGCGGATTATGATTCCGCTGCTCTAACCAACTGAGCTACTCCGCCACAAGCGCCGTGGGAGGTATGACAACCGCCCGGGCACGTCAACCTCAAATCACGAGGGCCTGGGGCGCGGGCAGGCGCGCGGCGGCGACCTCGATCTCGACCTTGAATTCCGGCCGCGTGAAGCCAGAGACGATCACCAGCGTGGAGGCCGGCAGACGCGCCATTCCGGCGCACCAGCGATCCCGCGCGGCCATGTAGCCGGCCATATGCGCCCTGTCGGTGACGAAGGCGTTTATGCGCACCGTGTCGCCGCGATCGAAGCCCGCTTCGGCAAGGATGGCGTCGATCGACGCGAAACAGATATCTGCCTGGGCCTCGGGCTCGGGCGGGATCGCGTCATCGGGGGAAATGCCGAGCTGGCCCGAGGTGAACACCCACTCGGCACCGGCAGGAACATGGGTGCCGTGGGAATAGGCGGCGAAGGGTTGCCGCACGGATGCTGGTGTCAGCGCGCGAAGGCGCGGGCTCATCTCCATGGTCAGGCTCCGGGTTCGGTCGACGGGCTCACACTCGGTGCACGGCCTGCCGTCTGTCCAGAGCGCGGGGACCGCGCTTGGTCATCCGCTCAAAAATCGAGCACACCGCCCGCCGAAGTGGCGAAATGCACGGACATCGCGGAATGCGCGGCCGCGGTCAGCCTCGGGCGCCTTACACTCCCTGCCGCCCGATCTACCGTTGCGCCATAATCAACCACCTTCGGGGAGAATTCCGGAAATGCTTCGCACATCCTTGATCGCGCTCGCCGCGGCCCTCACGGCCGGCGGTGCCGGCGCCCAGGACCTGACAGCCGTCACCTTCGGCACCAACTGGCTGGCCCAGGCCGAGCACGGCGGCTTCTACCAGTCCGTCGCGGACGGCACCTACGCGGCATGCGGCCTCGATGTCGAGATCGTCTCGGGCGGACCACAGGTGAACAACCGCGCACTTCTGATGGCCGACCGCATCCAGTTCCACATGGGCGGCGACCTGCTGCAAGCCTTCAACGCCGTGGCCGAGGACGTGCCGGTCGTGGCCGTCGCCGCCACCTTCCAGAAGCACCCGCAGGTGATCCTCGCCCATCCTGGCGTCGCCGACAGCTGGGAAGAGCTCAAGGACCTGACGCTGCTGATCGGCGACAACGGCTTCACCTCCTACTATCAATGGATGATCGCCGCGCACGGTTTCACGGTGGAACAGCGCCAGCCCTACACCTTCAACCCCGCGCCCTTCCTCGCCGATGACCAGCTTGGCATGCAGGGCTTCCTGTCGTCCGAGCCCTACCTCGTCGAGACGACCGGCGGCTTCACGCCGAACGTCTTCCTGATCGCCGACGCGGGCTATGCCACCTACGCCACCACGATCGAGACCATGGCCAGCACCATCGAGAACAGCCCCGAGGTGGTGGAATGCTTCGTCGAGGGCTCGATCCTCGGCTGGTACAACTACCTCTACGGCGACAATGCCGCGGCCAACGCGATGATCCTCGAGGACAACCCGGACATGACCCAGGACAAGATCGACTACGCCATCGCCAAGATGATCGAATACGGCATCGTCGATTCCGGCGATGCCCTGACGCTGGGCATCGGCGCGATGACCGACGAGACCGTCGGCGGCTTCTACGAGGCGATGGTCGAGGCCGGTGTCGTGGAGGACGGGCTCGACTGGCAGTCCGCCTACACCACTGAGTTCGTGAACCAGGGCCTCGGGTTGGACCTGCGTCCCCAGTGACCTGAGACGATCCGGGCGGTCCGCCTTGCCGCGGGCCGTCTCCTACCCCTACCCTCCGAGGCACCATGGCCGTTCGTCACCACGAGACCCTGCCACTCGGGCAGCGCGCACCGCTGCTCACGCTCAACCATGTCGACAAGGTCTTCGGTGGCGACGTGGTCGCGCTCAAGGACATGACCCTGCAGGTCAACCAGGGCGATTTCATCTCGCTCCTCGGGCCTTCGGGCTGCGGCAAGTCCACGGCGCTCCGGATCATCTCGGACCTGATGCACCCGACCCGCGGCCGCGTGCAATGGGAGGGCGGGCACGGGCGCGGCGATCTGGGTGTCGTTTTCCAGGAACCGACCCTGATGCCCTGGGCGACCGTGGCGCAGAATGTCTGGCTGCCGTTCCGGCTTGCCGGGAAGGGCTACGCCGAGGTCAAGGATGACGTGCTGGAGGTGCTCCGCCTCGTCGGCCTCGAGAAATTCCTGAACGCCTATCCGCGCGAACTTTCGGGCGGGATGAAGATGCGCGTCTCGATCGCGCGGGCCATCGTCACCAACCCGCGGCTGATCCTGATGGACGAACCCTTCGCCGCGCTCGACGAGATCACGCGGCACAAGCTCAACAACGACCTTCTGACGCTCAAGGACCAGATCGGCTGTACGGTGATCTTCGTGACCCATTCGGTCTTCGAAAGCGTGTTCCTGTCCGACCGCATCGTGGTCATGGCCGCCCGGCCGGGGCGGGTGCTGACCGAACTGGAGGTCGATGCCCCCTACCCGCGCGGCGAGGATTTCCGTACGTCGGCCGAATACGCCGCCCATGCGCGGCGCGCCTCCGAGGCGCTGAAGGAAGCCATGGGAGAACACGCATGAGCCTCGCTGACAACCAGACGCTGGCCGCCGCCGAACCCCGCGACGAGGAAGAGATCCGCCGCGCCCGCGCCGCCCGGATCGAGCGCACCGCGAAATGGGCTCTGCCGGTCCTCATCATGGTACTGGCCATCATGGGCTGGGGCTGGATCGTCACGGCCAACGAGATCCCGCATTACATCCTCCCCGGACCCGGACGGGTCTGGGACAGCCTCGTCAACGACTGGTCCATGCTGATCGACGCGGCCTTTCTGACCGGCTGGATCACCCTGCTTGCGCTGCTGCTCGCCGTTGTCGGGGGCGCGGGCCTCTCGATCCTGTTCAACCAGTCGAGAATGCTGGAACTCAGCTTCTACCCCTATGCCGTGATCCTGCAGGTGACGCCGGTCGTCTCGATCGCGCCGCTGATCTTCATCTATGTCGACAGCAAGGTGGCGGGAATGCTGCTTTGCGCGTGGCTGGTGGCCTTCTTCCCGGTCCTCAGCTCCACGACGCTGGGGCTGAACAGCGTCGACCACAACCTGCGCGACCTTTTTCGCATCTATGGCGCGTCCCGCTGGCAACGACTGCGTTACCTGCAGCTGCCGTCGGCGCTGCCCTACTTCCTCGGCGGGCTGAAGATCGCGGGTGGCCTCAGCCTGATCGGCGCCGTTGTCGCGGAACTGGTGGCGGGCACCGGCGGCATCGGCTCGGGTCTGGCGTTCCGCATCCAGGAGGCGGGCTATCGCCTGAACATCGCGCGGATGTTCGCGGCGCTGGCGCTTGTCGCGGCCATGGGCGTCTTCATCTTCGCCGCGCTCAGCGTGCTGTCCCATCTTCTGCTCAGGAAGTGGCACGAAAGCGCCGTCAGCCGGGAAACCTGATGGACTTCCGATCGATCCCACAGGGCGGCTTCACGCTGTCGAACGTGACCATTCCGGCATGTCTGCTCGGGCAGGAGGGAGACCTCCTGCGCACCGATATCTCCATCGCAGATGGCCGCATCGCCGAGGCGCAGGCCATCGCCATCGACATGGGCGGCGCGATGGTGTTTCCGGCCTTCGTCGACATGCACACCCATCTCGACAAGGGCCATATCTGGCCGCGCAGCCCCAACCCCGACGGCAGTTTCATGGGCGCGCTCACCACCGTACGCGCCGACAGCGCCGCGCGCTGGAGCGCCGAGGACCTGCGCCCGCGCATGTCGTTTTCGCTGCGCTCCGCCTATGCCCACGGCACGCGCGCGATCCGCACACATCTCGATTCCAGCCCGCCGCAGGACGACATCACCTGGCCCGTTTTCCGCGAGCTTCAGGCGGAGTGGGCGGACCGGATCGACCTTCAGGCCGTGTGCCTGATCGGATGCGACAAGTGGACCGATGACGACGGCCCCTTCGGCCATACCGCCGACCTCGTGGCAGAGACGCGGGGCGGCGTGCTCGGCATGGTGACCTACCCGATGCCGGACCTGCGCGACCGGGTGAAGGGTTTTTTCGCGCAAGCCGCCGCGCGCGGGCTCGACGCGGATTTCCATGTCGACGAGACCATGGACCCGAGCGTCGAGACCCTGCGCGACATCGCTGAACTGAAGATGGAAACGGGCTTTGAAGGCCGGGTCGTCGTGGGCCATTGCTGCTCCCTCTCCACGCAGGACGAGGCGCGCGCGATGGACACGCTCGACCTGGTGGCCAGGGCCGGGATCGACGTGGTCAGCCTGCCGATGTGCAACCTCTACCTGCAGGACCGCACGCCCGAGGGCACCGCCCGCACGCCGCGCGGGCGCGGCATCACGCTGGTCCACGAGATGCGCGAACGCGGCATCCGCGTCAGCTTCGCCTCCGACAACACGCGCGATCCGTTCTATGCCTATGGCGACATGGACATGCTCGAGGTGATGCGCGAGGCCACGCGGATCGGCCATCTCGACCATTCGAGGCAAGACTGGGCGCAGGCCTTCCTGACCGCGCCCGCCGCCACCTGCGGGTTCGATGCGCCCTCGCTCGCGCCCGGCGCGCCTGCCGATCTGGTGATCGTGAAGGCGCGGACATGGACCGAGTTGTTCTCCCGCCCGCAATCCGACCGCATCGTGCTGAGAAACGGGCTGCGCATCGACCGGACGCTGCCCGACTATGCCGAGCTCGACCCCCTTATGACGACCTGACGAGGATCACATGCAACCGAACGTCGCCGCCGCAAAGGCCGCCCTTGCCCATATCGAACAGGACGAAAACCCCGCCACCATTCGCTCCAAGAGCCGGGATTTCTTCTGGTATTCGCCGGTCCTGAAGGCGGCGATGGATCATCTCGAGGCCGATTTCGTGGTGAACCCGAAATCGGAGGAGGAGGTGATCGAGATCATGCGCGTCTGCTATGCCCATGACGTGCCGGTCACCACGCGCGGCGCGGGCACCGGCAACTACGGACAGGCCATGCCGATGCGCGGCGGCTGCGTGATGCACATGAAGAACATGGCCTCGGTCAAGGAGATCGCGCCGGGACGCGTCGTGGCCGAGCCCGGGATCGTCATCAAGGACCTCGATGCGGCGACCCGCGCCCATTCGGGGCAGGAGCTGCGCATGACGCCGTCGACCTTCGCGACCGCCAGCATCGGCGGCTTCGTCGCTGGCGGCTCGGGTGGCATAGGCTCCTGCACATGGGGGGCACTGCGCGATTTCGGCAACATCATCCGTCTGCGCGTCGTGACGATGGAGGAGGAGCCGCGCGTGCTCGACCTGACCGGGGACGAGCTGCCGCGCGTCTCCCACGCCTTCGGCACCAACGGCATCATCACCGAGATCGAGATGCCGCTGGCGCCCGCCTATGACTGGACCGAGCTTCTGGTGGCCTTCGACGATTTCACCGCCGCCGCCACCTTCGCGCAGGACGTGGCCAACGAGGACGGCATCCTCATCAAGCTGGCCACCGTGTTCGAGGCGCCCATCGGCAAGACCTATTTCCAGCGCATCGCGCCGCATGTGGAGGAGGGCACGAACCTCGTGATCCTGCTGGTCGCGCCGCATTCCTTCGAGGGGCTCAAGACCTTCATGACGGCGACCGGTTGCGCCGGCCGGATCATCTACAACTCGGCCGACAACGAGTGGCCCAGGACGCCCGGTGCGCTGGCCGAATACACCTGGAACCACACGACGCTGCGCGCGCTGAAGGTCGATCCGTCGATCACCTATCTGCAGGTCCGCTACCGGTATCCCGACCACATGGAACTGGTGCAGAAGGTGCGCGAAACCTTCGGCGCGGAGGTCCTGCAGCATCTCGAGGTCATGCGCGAGAACGGCAAGGTGATGTTCGCGGGCCTGCCGATCGTGGCCTTCTCGACGCCCGAACGGCTGGATGAGATCGTGGCGATCCACGAGGAGATGGGCTGCATGATCTTCAACCCGCATCGCTACACGCTGGAGGAAGGCGGGCGGCAGTCGACCGACGCGCGGCAGCTGAACTTCAAGCGCGAGGCCGATCCCAAGGGGCTGCTCAATCCAGGCAAGATGGTCGCCTGGGACGCGCCGGATTTCGACTATTCCACGATGTACGCCTATCCCGGCATGACGCCGAAACCGGAGGCGGCCGAGTGAGGGGTTTCGCCGCCGTCGGCGGCGACAGTTTCACGAATGCCTCGCCGCGCAGGCGCGGCGAGGGTTTCAGGCTTTTCTCGCCGCGCGAGCGCGGCGATGGTTTCAGGCTTTTCTCGCCGCGCAAGCGCGGCGATCGGGCCGGGGGGCAGGCCCCCCGGACCCCCCATGCGTATTTTTGGAAAGATGAAGGAGGGGCGCGGTGAAACGCGCGCTCGTCCTCTTTGCCCATCCCTGCCCCGAGAGCTTCTCGGCGGCGCTTCATGGGGAAGTGGTGGCACGGCTGTCCGCGGGCGGCTGGGAGGTCGACGATTGCGACCTCAACGCCGAAGGCTTCGACCCCGTGCTGAGCGAAGCGGAGCGGCGCGGCTATCACGAGGAGCCCGAGAATACCGAGCCCGTGGCATCCTATGTGTCGCGGGTGCGGGCGGCGGACGCGCTGGTCATGGTCTTTCCGGTCTGGAATTTCGGCTATCCTTCGATCCTGAAGGGATTTCTCGACCGCGTCTTCCTGCCGGGCGTGTCCTTCCGGCTGGAGGATGGCAAGGTGAAGCCGAATCTCACGCAGATCCGCAAACTCGCGGCGGTGACGACCTATGGAGGCACGCGGATGCGGGCGCTTCTGGTGGGCGACCCGCCACGCAAATGCGTCACCCGAGCGGTCTGGCACGTCTGCCGTCCGGAAAAGATGAAATACCTCGCGCTTTACGATATGAACCGGGCGGATGATGCGACGCGGGCCACGTTTCTCGACAAGGTCGGTCGCGAGATGGAGGTGTTCTGACCCATGCGGGCGCTCGTGATCTATTGCCACCCCCGGCAGGGCAGCTTCACCGAGGCCGTGCGCGACGTGGTTCTGGAGAAGCTGACCGCCATCGACGCGGAGGTCCGCCTGAGGGACCTTTACGCCGAGGGCTTCGATCCGGTGCTGAGCGCGCGCGAACACGAGATCTACGAGGACGAGGCGTTGAACCGCGCGCCCGTCGTCTCCCATTGCGCGGACCTCGCGTGGTGCGACACGCTGATTTTCGTCTATCCGACCTGGTGGTACGGGCTGCCCGCGATGATCAAGGGCTGGCTCGACCGGGTGCTGGTGCCCGGGCTCGCCTTCCTGATGCCGGACGGGGCGAACACCGACATTCGCCCCGGCCTGACGCATATCCGGCGGCTCGGCGTCTTCACCACCTGCGGTGCGAGTTTCTGGCTGACGCGGATGATCGGTGCGCCGGGCAAGCGCACGCTTCTGCGGGGCTTGCGCCTGCTTTGCGCGAAGAATTGCAGGACGGTTTTCGCGGCGCATTACCTGATGGACAGTTCCACCGCCGAAAGCCGGGCGAAGCACCTCAAGCGCGTCGCCGCCAAGATGGACCGGCTGGTGGGCAAGGCGCCCGCAACCCGCAGAGAAGAGGCCACCGCTTGATCCCGGTTCTCGATTTCACCCGTTTCTCTCAAGGCACGGATCGCGCGGGCTTCGTGGCCGACCTCGGCGCCGCGGCGCGGGGGCCGGGGTTCTTTCTTCTCAAGGGGCACGGGGTCGATCCGGACCTGCAGGCGGAGGTCTTCGCGCAGGCCGAGAGGTTCTTCGCGCTTCCCCTGGAGGCGAAGGAGGCCGTGTCGATCCTGAAGACCCCGCATTACCGCGGATGGGCCCATGACGGGCTGGAAAGCCTCGACGAGACCTCCGGCCTCAGGGACCGCAAGGAGAGCTTCAATATAGGCTTCGACCTGCCCGGGGACGACCCTCGGGTCATCGCGGGCGAGCCGTTTCGCGGCGTCAACCAGTGGCCCGATCTGCCGGGCTTCCGGGACACGATGCTGAGCTATTACGACGCCGCGCTCGATCTGGGCGTGCGGCTGTCGCAGGCGATCGCGCTCGACCTCGGCCTGCCCGAGGATCATTTCGACTGCGCCTTTCACGAGCCTCTGGCGGCGCTGCGGGTGCTTCATTACCCGGCGGCGACCGGTGCCGCGGACGAGATCGGGGCGGGCGCGCATTCCGACTACGGCGTCGTGACGCTGTTGATGACGGATGGCGAGCCGGGGCTTCAGGTCAGGCCGAGAGGCGGCGACTGGACGGATGTGCCGCACGTGCCGGGCGCCTATGTGGTCAATATCGGCGATTGCCTGATGCGCTGGACCAACGACATCTATGTCTCGACCCCGCATCGGGTCCTGCCGCCCAGACGCGTGCGCCGCTCCATCGCGATGTTCGTGGAGGCGAATCCGGATGTCGTGGTCGAGGCGCTGCCGGGCACCGGCACGCCGAAATACGCGCCGATCCGCGCGGCCGACTACCTGCAGAGCCGGCTCGACGCCACCTATAACGAGACCGTGGGCGGCTAGGGTCTTACCACGCCACACCGGCGGGCAGCAGGACGCGGCCGTCGAATTCGACAGGGTCCGGACCGTGGTTGAAGACGAAGCGCGTGGACCCGTTTTGCCGGACCCGGATATCGGGCGGCAGGTCGACGGTCGATATCCCGGCCTCCGCGCAGGCGCGCAGCAGGAGGTGTCGCAGGAGCCGGGGATCGGGCCAGCCGCCAAGATAGGTTAGGTTTCCCGCGCGCACCGTGACCGGTCTGCCATTGGCGTCCTTGTCCAGCACCGTCGCGCCGGTTTCGAGATCCTCGCGCCAGTGGGTGACCTCTCCGACCTGCGCCATGGGCACGGGCATGTCGGGGCGCAGCGTCTCGACCCGGCTCACCGTGACGTCGAGGCCGGGGATCGCCGGCGGCAAGGGAACCGGGATCGACAGCGACGCGGTCTTGGCACCCGTGCGCGGGCCGAGTATGACCTGTGCCTCGGTGCGGGTGATGGCGTCGATCAGCGCGGCGGGCGGCGCGACGAGACCCGGGATCAGGACGAGCCTGTAGCCGCCGAGGTCGCCCGTGTCGGGTGGCAGGAAATCGACCGACAGGCCCAGCTTGCGCAAGCCGCGATAGACCTCGAAGACAAGGCGGAAGTAGTCGCACCCCCTGCCCTGCGGCTGAACCGTCCAGGCCCAGGCCGAGGCGTAGTCGAACACGAGCGCAACGGGTGCGGGCGTCTCCTCGGCCTCGGGCAGTTGCGCCAGTTCCCCGGCCACCTGCTCCACCTCGGCGAATGCCGGCGCGGCGGCGCTGTCGGGACGCAGCAGGCCCGCGTGATACTGTTCCTGCGCAAAGGGCGCCTGACGCCAACGGAAATAGCTGACGACCTCCGCGCCATGGGCGAAGGCCTCCCACGTCCAGAACCGCACCATGCCGGGCAGCGGCGCGGGGTTGTAGGGTGCCCAGTTCACCGGGCCCGGCTGCTGTTCCATCACCCACCAGCGGCCATGGCCCACGGCGCGGTAGAGGTCATGGTGCAGCGCCTGGAAATCCGGATCGCCCTGCCGCGCATAGCGGCGCTTGTGCTCTTCCGGGTCCTCCAGGCGGTCCTCGAGAAAGCCCAGCGGGTAGCTGTCCCATGTGGCGATCTCCATCTGCGCGCCCAGCGCGAAATGGTCGAAGTCCAGCGTCCGGCCCATGTAGTTGTGCGAGATCGGAGCATCCGAGCGCGCGCGGATCGCGGCGACCTGGCCCGCGTTGAACCGCGCCACCTGATCCGAGGCGAAGCGGCGGAAATCCAGCGCGTGGGACGGGTTGGGTTCGGTGACCGTCAGGTTGGGCAGATCGACCTGATCGAAACTGTCATACTCCATCGACCAGAAGACGTTGCCCCAGGCCCGGTTGAGCGCATCCACGCTCTGGTAGCGTTGCGCAAGCCAGTCGCGAAACGCGTGCCGCGCGGCGTCGGAGTAGCTGAGGACGGTGTCGTGACAGGCGTATTCATTGTCCGTCTGCCAGGCGCCGAGGCCGGGGTGGCGCCCGTACCGCTCGGCCAGGGCGGCGGTGATCCGAACCGCCTCCGCCCGGTAGCCGTCATGCGAGAAACAGTAGTGGCGGCGGGAGCCGAAGCCGCGCGGCCGCCCCTCCGCGTCGAGGGCCAGCATGTCGGGATGCCGGTCGAGCATCCAGCGCGGCGGCGTGGCGGTGGGCGTTCCCAGCACGACCTTCAGGCCTGCCCCGGTCAGCACGTCGAAAGCCCGGTCCATCCAGCCCCAGTCGAAGCGGCCCGGCTCCGGTTCCAGCCGCGACCACGCGAATTCGCCGATGCGCACCCATGTCAGGCCAAGCTTCGCCATGCGGCGCGCGTCCTCGGCCCAGATGTCTTCCGGCCAGTGTTCGGGATAGTAGCAGGTGCCGAGCGCGCGCTTCCGGGTCACAGGATCACCCGGTGTTCGGGCTGGCCGCGCACGGGAACGGCGACCGAAAGGGTCATTCCGGAGCGGGGCGCGCCGTCCATCTCATCGCTGGGCAGACCCTGCCGCGCGGAGGTGACGTAGAGCGTCGACAGATCCGCACCGCCGAAGGCAGGGCAGGTCGGTTGCGGCACGTCGAGCGAAACTTCATCTACAAGATTTCCGTCCGCATCGTAACGACCGACACGGGCGCCTCCCCATTCCGCGCACCAGAAACCGCCCTCGGCATCCACCGCCGCGCCGTCGGGGTTGATCCCACTTTCGCGATGGTCGAGCCAGACCTCCCAATCGCCGTCGGGCCAGCCCTCGGCATCAAGCGGGATGCGCCAGACGACATGTTCCGCGGTGTCGGCGAAATAGGCGTGGCGGCCATCGGGCGCGAAACAGGTGGCGTTCGGGATGGTGATCCCGTCGCGCAGCTGCACGACCTTGCCCCGGTAGAACCGGTAAAGCGCACCCGCCCCCGCCTCGGCGTTCTTGCCCATTGTCCCGATCCAGAACCCGCCGAAGGGATCGGCCCGCCCGTCATTGGACCGAGTGACGGGGTTGCCGTCCTCCAGCGGCGCGACACGTTCCTGCGCGCCGGTGCCTAGGTCGAAGCGAAAAAGGTCCGTCTCGCTGGCCACCAGAAGCGTGTCGCGATCGACCCAACCCGCCGCGCTGACGTGACGGTCGAACGTCCAGTCCATCGGCCCGTCCTGCGTCCGCGTCATCAGGCGCTTGCCCATGATGTCGAACCAGAACAGCTGCTCCCGTTCGGGATGCCAGAGCGGTCCCTCGCCCAGAATGCAGACGCGGTCGTCGAATGTCGCGGCACTCATACCACGACGCCTTTCACCGCCGTGTCATAGGCCTCGACGATCCTGCGCGCCCGGCGCGCGACCTCCGCCACCGACAGGCCCGGGGTGTAGAGCGCCGTTCCGATGCCGAACCCGTCCGCACCCGCCGCGATCCAGTCTCCGAAATTCTCCGCCCCGGCGCCGCCGACGGCGTAGACCCGAGTTCCGTGCGGCAGGACCGCGCGCATCGCCTTGAGCCCCGCAGGACCGGCCAGCGTCGCCGGAAACAGCTTCAGCCCATCCGCGCCGGCCTTGAGCGCCGCGAAGGCCTCGGTCGGGGTGAAGATGCCGGGGAAGGACTGCAGGCCCAGGCGCTTCGTCTCGCCGACCACCTCGGCGTCGAAATTGGGTGACACGATCAGGCGCCCGCCGGCATCGGCCACTTCGCGCACCTCGTCCGGCGCGGTGACGGTGCCCGCGCCGATCAGGGCATGTTCGCCGAATACGTGGGCCATCGCCCCTATGCTTTCCAGCGGGTCGGGCGAGTTCAGCGGCACCTCGATCCGGTCGATCCCGGCTGCGATCAGGGTCTCGGCGACCGGACAGGCCTCGGGCGGGGTCAGACCGCGCAGGATGGCGATGATAGGACGGCTCATGACGCGCTTTCCTTCAAGGTTGATCGTGCGCGCATCAGGCCCAGCCGAGTAAGCGGGTCGGCATCGCTGGTTCGGGCCGTCACGCCCTGCGTGGCAAGGGCCATCGCGTAGGAGTGCACCAGCGCCGGCGCGCCCGCGATGACCACGTCCTGGCCCAGCCAGTAGGGGCGCGCGGCGGAAAGTTCGGCGCCGATCAGGTAACCCGAAAGCCGCGCCCGCGCCGTCTGCCCGCTCAACCCCTCCAGCAACTGGCCCGCGCGGATCGAGAACAGCCTTTGCGCCAGCATCTCCGGTTTCGACAGCGTCTCGGATACGGCCTCCCGGAAGGCGTCGTCATCCGTCCCCTCCCCGGCCACCGAGTGACGCAGCACGGAGTGCCCGGCCAGGAGGTCGAACAACTCCCCGGTCATGAAGGTGCGGAAACTCACGACCTCCTCCGCGCTGATCTGTACCCATTTCGCGTGGGTACCCGGCATGCACAGGACCCCGTCGAACCCCGGCGCGGCGGCAAGGAAGCCCGCGATCTGCGTTTCCTCGCCTCGCATCACGTCCGGCGGCGCGGTCTGTTTCAGGCCGGGCAGAATCCACACGCGCAGGCGGGGATCATTCGTGGCCACCGGCACCGGTGCAAGCTCGGACGGTTTGGCCGGAACGGACGCGTATGGCGCCTCGGCCCAGCCTTGCCGCGAGCCCACCATGCCGCAGGCCAGAACGTCCATGATCCCGGCCCCGAGCCATGGCTCGATCAGGGCCAGAAGCGCGGGCTCGAACCCCTCGCGGGCAAGCCGGCCCATGCCGTCGTCCGACCGGGCCTCGGCGCGCGGGGTGCCGTCGGCGGACATGGCCCATGCGCGCAGATGCGTGGTGCCCCAGTCGACCGCGATCCAGTCGGCATATGTCAGGTTGCTGGTCATCCCGTCACCACGACGCCGCCATCGATGACCAGCGCCTGCCCCGTCATCATCCGGCTGGCCGATGAGGCGAGGAACAGCATCCCCCCGGTGATATCACCGGGCTCCAGATGCTCCTTCAGGCACATCCGGTCCATATGCGCGGCAAGGTCTTCGGGGCTGGCCCACATCTCCAGCTGCTTGTCGGTCAGCACCCAGCCCGGCATCAGGGCGTTGACGCGGATACCGTCGGACCCGAATTCGCGCGCGAGGCTGCGTGTCATCGCGGTGATCCCGCCATTGGCGGTGGTGTAGGCGGGGTAGCCTGCGTTCCCCATCATGTAGGAGATCGACGAGGTGTTGATGATCGACCCGCCGCCGGCCGCGCGCATGCCTGCGACGACGGCCTGGCAGGCAAAGAAATAGGCCTTGAGGTTGATCGACTGCGACCAGTCCCAGAACTCCTCCGTCACTTCCTCGGTCGTGTGGCGCTTGTCGTTGGCGGCGTTGTTGACGAGGACGGTGATGGGCCCGTTCGCCCCGGCCGCCCTGGCGATGGCGCCCTGAAGGGCCGGGATATCGGTGATGTCACAGGGCAGGAAGAGCGGCCGGTTGCCGGTCAGGCTCACCATCTCCTCGACGAAGGTCGACGCGTCCGAACGCTGCACAAAGGCGACCTTCGCGCCCTGCCGCAGGAACGCCTCGGTCAGGGCCGCGCCGATGCCCGAGCCGCCGCCGGTGATGAAAACGGACTGGCCCGCGAGATCTGGGAAGGTCGGATCGGTGCTCATGCCGCCCTCAGGGTTCTGGCGAATTCGGGCAGCATGTCGCCATGCGCCGCCAGCAGATCGGTGACGAGGCTGCTGATCTGCCGCAGGTCGAGCTCGGCGCCCGTGTGCGGGTCCATGTAGGCGGCGTGGTAGATATGCTCCACGTTTTCCTCGGTGAGCGCGCGGACCACAAGCTCCTGCACGTTGATCTGCGTGCGCATCAGCGCGACCAGCTGCGGCGGGATGTCCGTGACACTCGTGGGTTGGCACCCCTGCCCGTCCACTAGCGTCGGCGTCTCGACGGCGGCCCCCAAGGGCAGCTGCGGCACCTGCCCGCGGTTGGGCAGGTTGGCATAGGCCACGTAGGGCGTGTCGGTGACAATCGCGTTCATCATCTCGGCGGCGAATTCGTGCGACTTCTCAACCGCGATGCCCGAAGCGGACTTCAGGCCGCGCGCCTGCTCGGCCCAGCCTTCGGCCTGTTCGACGCAGCGCAGCGGATACTCGTCGAGCGGGATCTTGAATTCTTCTATCAGATCTTCACGCCCGTCCTTGATGAACCAGGGCACGTATTCGGCCAGATGCTCGGAACTTTCGGTGCAGAAATGGCCGAGGTGATCCATCACCTCGTAGCGGACCCTGTTCCAGCAGCGCGGCATCAGGAGCGGCGGCTTGGGCAGGCGGCCCGCGCGATACCCCTCCCGCAGCAGCGGATAGAGATCGCGTCCCTCGTGCTCCAGCGTCAGGAAGAAGGCCACGTGGTTCACGCCGGCGACGCGGTAACGGATGTCGCGCGCTGGCAGATCGAGATCATGGGCGATCTCTTCCACGGTGTTCTGCACGGAATGGCATAGGCCCGCCTGTTTCAATGCCGGAAACCGTTCCGCCAGCGCCCAGGTGTTGATCGCCATCGGGTTGACGTATTGCAAAAGCAGCGCATCGGGGCAGAGCCGCGCCATGTCCTCGGCCACGGCCCAGAGATGCGGGACGGTGCGAAGCCCCCGCATGATCCCGCCCACGCCGAGCGTGTCGGCAATCGTCTGGCGCAGCCCGTATTGCCTGGGGATGTCGAAATCGATGACGGTCGAGGGCCGATAGCCGCCGATCTGGAAGGCGGTGACGACGAAATCCGCCCCGTCGAGCGCGCGGGCGCGGTCGGTCGTGGCCTCGACCGTCGCGCCGGTTCCCATCGCCGCGATCATCTTTTCGGCCACCATGCGGCTTTCCTCCAGCCGCTGCGCGTCGATATCCATCAGCGCGATCTTTGCATCGCGCAGCGCCTCGAAGTGGAGCATATCGCCCGCGATGTTCTTCATGAAGATCGTGGACCCGGCCCCGATGAAGGCGAGTTTCGTCATTTCACGGCTCCGAGTGTGAGGCCGGCGATGAAGTGCCGTTGCATCAGGAAGAACATGAGCACGGGCGGGATGGCCGCCACGATCGAGCCCGCGCTCATCAGGTGGTACTGCGCCACGAACTGGCTGTTGAAGGACGTGATCCCCGCCGTCACCGGCTGCGCGTTCGGGCCCTGCGTGAGCACGATGGCCCAGAAGTAATCGTTCCAGATGAAGGTGAAGATCAGCACGCTCAACGCCGCGATGGCCGGGCGCATCAGGGGCAGCACCACGTACCAGAAGATGCGCCATTCCGCGACGCCCTCGACCCGGGCGGCCTCGATCAGTTCGTAGGGCAGCGCGCGGATGAAGTTGCGCATGAAGAGCGTGCAGAACCCCGTCTGGAAGGCGATGTGGAAAAGGACGAGGCCCAGCTTGGTGTCATAGAGGCCAAGGCCCAGCGTCAGGTCGCGCACCGGCACCATCAGGATCTGGAAGGGCACGAAATTGCCCGCGATGAACATGAAGAAGATCAGCAGGTTGCCCCGGAACCGGTAGATGCCCAGCGCGAACCCCGTCATGCAGGACAGCGTCACCGCGCCGATCACCGTCGGCACCGTGATGAGAACCGAGTTCAGCAGGTAGCGCGGCATGTCGCTGTCGAAGAAGACGCGGCCGTAATTGGCGAAGAGCTCGAAGCTCGACGGCACACCCCAGTAGTTTCCAGCGCTGAAATCGGCCATCGGCCGGATGGAGAACAGCATCACCGCGATCAGCGGCAGAAGCCACATGATCAGCGCCAGAGGCAGGAGCGTCTGGTAGGAGATCTGCGCCGCGCGGCTGCGTTTCTGGATCGGGGTGGGGAACATGTCAGTGCGCCCCTCCGCCCGGTGGTGCGAGTGCCGTCCGTCTCATCGCCGCGCCTCTCGCTCATCGTACCACATCTGCCAGAGGAAGTAGCCGATGAAGACCAGCATGATCAGGAAAAGCACGACCGCGATGGCCGAGCCGTAGCCCATGCGGAAGCCGAACTCGGACAGCGCTTTTTCGAACATGTAGAAGCTCAGCACGCGCGTCGATCCGAAGGGGCCACCGTTCGTCATGATCGAGATCAGGTCGAAGGACCTCAGCGCTCCGATGATCGTCACCACGAAGGCGATGAAGGTGGCGGGCTTGAGCTGCGGCAGGATCACGTACCACAGCATCTTCCACCCCTTGGCGCCGTCCAGCCGCCCGGCCTCCACCTGCTCGGGATCGACGGCGTTGAGGCCCGTCAGGTACAGGATCATGCAATAGGCCGTCTGCGGCCAGAGACCGGCGGCGATGATGCCATAGGTGGCAAGGTCCGGATCGCCCAGAACGTTGATGGGCTCCATCCCGAAGAGGGTGAGCACACCGTTCAGCAGCCCCTCGCGCGGCAGATAGAACCACGAGAACACGAGGCCCACCACCACCTGGCTGAGGACGAAGGGAAAGAAGAACATCGACTTGTAGACGCGGATTCCCGTTACCGTCTGGTTCAGGAACAGCGCGATCCCGAGGCCCAGCGGGATCGCCAGCAGGTAAAGCGCCAGCCACCTCACGTTGTTCCAGAGCGAGATCTCGAAGTTCCGGTCGGTCAGAAGCTCTTGGTAGTTGGCAAGGCCGATATAGGTCGCTTCCCCCAGCCCGTCCCAGCGATAGAGCGAGATGTTGAAGGATTGGAAGATCGGGATGATGACGTAGAGACCGAAGAACAGGAGGCCGGGCAGCAGGAACAGGATCGGCGTCACGATCATGCGGTTGCGCTGCAGCCAAGTGGGCCCCGCGTAGGTCTCGGATGCGGCGACAGCCATTGTCAGACCTCCTCCAGCACGGGCTTTTCGGCCGCACCATAGCCCAGCAGATGGGCGTAATCGCCGAAACGGGCGTCGAGCCCCGCGTCGATGACGGCGTCGGCGCCGGTCGATTCGGCCTGCGCCATCGCCACGGCGCGCGCCCCGATCACGGTGGCGATCTCGGCCTCCACGTGGCCATGCGCCCTGAGGATGGAGGCCAGATTGGCGGTGATGGCCTCTTCCGGCAGCCGCGCATTGACGCGACCGGGCGCCGTCAGCGCATCCAGCAGCCCCGGGTCCTCCGGTGCCGCCGCACGAAGAACCGGCGCCCCCGGAAGCCGATGCCCCCCGTGATAGTCATAGGCCAGCACCTGGCCCGGCACCGTGTCCCGCAGCCGCGTGACGTAGCGGTCGTAATCGAAGGTGAAATACCAGTTCCAGAACTGCGCACCGCCGTTGTGACGGCCGGTGAAATGCAGCCCGCCCGAGCGCATGATCTCGAGATAACCCTGCAGCGGATCGAGATGGATGCCGTGCTTCGTCAGCTCCGAGATATGGGACCGGAACGCCTCCGACGGGCGGCGCAGCGCGGCGGCCCAGATCACGTCGGTCACGCCGGCGTCGCGCGCCTCCGCCTCCATGGCGAGCGCCTTTTGCGGGACATGCAGGACGTAGTCGAGTTCCTCGCTGGACAGGATGGCGGTCTGCGCCCCGGCCGCGCGTGCCTCCGCGACATAGTCCGATATCGCGCCGGCCTCGCCGCGCAGCAGGCTCCATGCCTCGTCGTGATGGGCCGGGTAGCCGTCATGCACGCGCCAGAACACGCCGGACGCGCCAAGTGCCGCGGCATTGTCGCGGCACAAGGTCTGAAACGCCGTGGAGGCGGTCTTGTGCAGGCCGATATGCAGGATGAGGCGCATGGTCAGGCGGTATCGCTTGATGGTTTTCAAACCGTGAACCCCGCCCGGAAACCGGGCGGGGCAGACCGGCCTTGCCGGTTACTGGTAGATGCGCTGACGCGCGGCCTCGAGACGCTCGAGGATGTCGTCGAGATTGTCGGGGAAGACCATGAATTCCTGCAGGCCTTCCATGCCGATCGACGCCATCTCCGCCGGGAAATCACGGTCGAAGAACTGCGCGATGCCGCCGGTGGCGTTCTCGCTCAGCATCTCGAAACCCTGCTGGATGAATTCGTCATCCGCGACCGAGGCGTTTGCGTTCACCGGAAGCTGGCCGAGACCGTCGGGCCCGTTGATCTCCGTCTGCACCTCGGGCGAGGCAACATAGGCGAGAAAGGCGCGCGCGGCGTCCACGTTCTGCGCGCCGGAGGCGACATGGAACGTGTCGGTGGGGGCATCTTCACCCATCTCCACCTCGGGATTGATGGCGGGGAACTGGTAGAAGTCCAGCTGGTCGTCCGTCAGGCCACCGTTGCGAAGCTGGTCGACCGCGAAGTTGCCCATCAGATAGGCGGTCGCCTCACCGTTGATCATGAATGGCAACGCCTCCTGCCAGGAATAGGTCTGGTGGTCGTCGATGAAGGCGCCCATGTCGATCAGCTGCCGCCAGTTGGCGAAGGTCTCGCGCACACGATCGTCGGTCCATGCCACCTCGCCGAGGGCAAGCTGCATGTGGAAGTCGAAGCCGTTGGTGCGCATGTTGAGATAGTCGAACCAGCCGCCGGCGGTCCACAGGAAGCGTGTCCCGATGGTGTAGCACTTGCGGCCCGAATCGAGGATCGCCTGGCAGTTCGCGATTTCCTCTTCCCAGGTTTCGGGCTCGCTCAGGCCAAGCTCGTTGAAGATATCCTCGCGGTAATACACACCCCACTGGTAGTAGGTGTAGGGGATGCCCCATTGGCGCCCGTCCTGGGTCAAGGCGCCGCGCACGGAGTCGAGGCCTTCGTAGTCGCCGGCCTCCCACCAGTCGGTGATGTCCATGAACAGGCCCGCATCGACGAAGGGCCCCATGCGGTTGGCCGCGTACCAGTTCACGACGTCCGGCGGATCGGCGGAAAGCGCGTTGCGGATCTGGGTCTTCCACGCTTCGCGGTCGACGATGGTCAGGTCGACCGAGAGGTCCGGATGCATCGCGTCGAAATCGGCGGCGAGCTGTTCCATGACGGCGCGGGGGCCCGGGTTCGACATGTCCGAGATGATGCGCAACTCGCCGCTGAGGTCCTGCGCGCTGACGGCGCCGGCGAGCATGGTCGTTGCGGCCAGCGCTGCGGCGCCGGTCTTGGTGATGGATCGCATGGTGTCCTCCCTGGTGATCCTGTTCACGATATGTAGTTTCATTATTTGAAACTTGGTTTCTTATATTGAAATCCTACGCCAACTCTGCCTAGCCTTGTCAACAGCATTTCGCGGGAAGAAGGCGTAAGGCGCGTGACGACGGGACCCAGACAGGCCGGTGACGGGACGGTGGCGAAGGCGCTGACCGTGCTCGACGCCGTGGCCGAACACGGTCGGCCCGTGCGCTTTTCCGAGCTTCTGGAGGAAAGCCCCTACCCCAAGGCCACGCTCTATCGTTTCATGCAGGTCCTGACGCAGCAGGGCATGCTGTCGTTCGATCCCGAACGTCAGACCTACGCGCCCGGCCTCAGGCTCGTGCGGCTGGCCCATGCGGCGTGGCAGGCCTCGTCGCTGGCACCCATCGCGCGTCCGCATCTCGACCGGCTCAGCCGCGAGACCGGTGAAACGGTGCACCTTGCGCAGCTCGACGGGGGGCAGGTGCTTTACGTGGACAAGCGCAACGCCCGCGAACCGGTCGCCATGTATTCCCAGGCGGGCAAGGTCGGGCCCGCCTATTGCACCGGCGTCGGCAAGGCGATGCTGGCCCATTTGCCGGAGACCGAGCTTGCGCCCGTGCTGCAGCAGCAGTCGTGGCATGCCTTCACGGGCAAGACGATCACCACGTCAGACGCGATGCGCCACGAGTTGTCCGAGATCCGCGCCCGCGGTCACGCCTTCGACGACGAAGAGCACGAGCCCGGCATCATCTGCATCGCGGTGCCGATCCTGACCCGGTCGGGGCGGGTTCTGGGCGCGGTGTCGGTGACATCGACCACCGCGCGGACCGATCTGGACGGCCTCACGCGGCATCTGCCGGCGCTGCGCGCGGCCGTCTCGGCCATCGCGGGCGAGGCGCAGGACTGGCGCTTCCCCGACCAGGCGGCGGAATAGGACGAGGCACTGGAGGGAGCGAAGATGTCGGGCCTGAAACTCAATGATGTGATCAAGCGCTACGGCGCGACACAGGTGATCCACGGCGTGGACCTCGATATCGAGGACGGCGAGTTCTGCGTCTTCGTGGGCCCTTCGGGCTGCGGGAAATCGACGCTTCTGCGCATGGTCGCGGGGCTCGAGGAAACGACCGGGGGCCGCATCGCCATCGGCGGGCGCGACGTGACGCGTCTCGACCCGGCGGAACGCGGCGTGGCGATGGTGTTCCAGACCTACGCCCTTTACCCGCACATGACCGTGGCCGAGAACATGGGCTTCGGGCTGAAGATGACCGGCCATCCCAAGGCGACGATCGACGCCAAGGTGGCCGAGGCCAGCCGCGTCCTGAAGCTCGACGATTATCTCGCGCGCAAGCCCAAGGCGCTATCGGGCGGTCAACGCCAGAGGGTGGCCATCGGGCGGGCCATCGTGCGCGGTCCCGAGGTGTTCCTGTTCGACGAGCCCCTGTCGAACCTCGATGCCGAACTGCGCGTGGAGATGCGGGTCGAGATCGCCCGCCTGCACCAGGAAATCGGCGCCACGATGATCTACGTCACCCACGACCAGGTCGAAGCGATGACGCTGGCCGACAAGATCGTGGTGCTGCGCGCGGGTCGGGTCGAGCAGGTGGGCGAACCGCTCGATCTCTACAACGATCCGGACAACCGCTTCGTCGCGGGGTTCATCGGCAGCCCGGCGATGAACTTTTTCGACGGGCGGATCGAGGGGGGGCACGTCGCGGTCCCGGCACTCGACGAGATGCAGATCGCGGCACCCGCCAGCGCATCCTCGCAGGGCGCGGTCACGGTGGGGCTGCGGCCAAACCACCTGCGGCTGGCGCAGGGCGAGACCCACGTCGTGGACCTGTCGGAGCGCCTGGGCGGCGTCAGCTACCATTACCTGACCGCGCCGGACGGCGCGCGGGTGATCGTCGAGGCCCATGACCAGGTCGCGCCGCCCCCCGGAAGCCGCACCGGGCTGACCTTCCGCAGCGAGGACGCGCTGTTCTTCGACGCGAAGACCGAAGCGCGGTTGCGCTAGGGTCGGAGGCAGGCGCGCCCGGGGCATCGAGCCCCGCGCGCGCCTTTTCGCGCGCTGCGCGAAGGCGTATTTCGGGAAAGATGAAGGGAAGGGCGACGCGCCTTGTCAGGACGCATTGCCCTCTTTCGCGAGGCCCTTGAGGATCGGGCAGTCCGGTCGGTCATCGCCGGCGCAGGCCTTGACGAGGTCCGACAGCGTGTCGCGCATGTCCGCCAGTTCGGCCATCTTGCGGTCGATCTCGGCAAGGTGCCGGTTGGCCAGCGCCTTGACGTCCCCCGAGGCGCGGCCGCGATCCTCCCATAACGCGAGGAGAGTGCGGCAATCCTCGATCGAGAAGCCCAGGGACCGCGCCCGCGCGAGGAAGCCCAGCTTGTGGATATGCGCCGTCTCGAACCGCCTGTAGCCGTTGGCGTCCCGGTCCGGCGTGACGAAGCCGATCTCCTCGTAATAGCGGATCGTCTTGGCCGGCAGGCCAGTGCGGTCGGACACGTCCCCGATATTCATGCCGCCCTCATCGCCTTGAGCCGAAGCGCGTTGGCCACGACCAGGATGGAGCTTGCCGCCATGGCGCCCGCGGCCAGCATCGGGTTGAGGAACGGGCCGCCGAAAATGGCCAGACCCCCCGCCGCCACCGGGATCAGCGCCACGTTGTAGCCGAAGGCCCAGACGAGGTTCTGGACGATGTTGGCAAGCGTGCGGCGGCTGACGTCGCGCGCGGTGACCACTGCCGAGGGTCTGCCGGAGACCAGCACCACATGGGCGGCCTCGATAGCCACATCCGTGCCGGTGCCGAGCGCCACGCCGACATCGGCGGCGGCGAGAACGGGCGCATCGTTGATCCCGTCGCCCACGAAGGCGACCTTCAGGCCCTCGGCGCGCCACTGCTCCAGCAGGTCCTTCTTGTCGGCGGGGGACAGGCCCCCATGAGCCTCGGGGATGCCGAGGGTTTCGGCGACCGCCGCGACCGGACCCGGCCCATCGCCCGACAGCATGGCCACCCGCACCCCCTGCGCGCGCAGGGCGGCCACGGCCTCGGCCGCGTCGGGTTTCGGCGGATCGGACAGGTCGATCCGCCCGAGGTAGCGACCGCCCAGCGCCACGTGGACGCGGGTTTCCGCGCCGACCGGTTCCTCCGGGACATCGACGCCGGACCCGCGCAGATGCCTGGCGGAGCCGGCCTGAACGGAAACACCGTCCATGTGCCCGGAGACGCCGCCGCCGGTCGTGCTGTCGAAGCCGGACACGGGTTCGACGGTCAGGCCGCGCGCCTCGGCCTCGGCCAGGATGGCGCGGGCGAGCGGGTGTTCGGACGCTCCCTCAACCGAAGCGGCGACGCGCAGGAGGTCATCGGCATCGGTCGCTGGCGCAGGATGCAGGCCGGTCACCTGAGGCCGGCCCTCGGTCAGGGTGCCGGTCTTGTCGAAGGCGATCAGGTCCACGCGACCCATGGATTGCAGCGCGCTGCCCTGCCGGAAGAGGACCCCCATCTCGGCCGCGCGGCCCGTCCCGGCGAGAATCGAGACCGGCGTGGCGAGGCCCATGGCGCAGGGGCAGGCGATGATCAGGACCGAGACCGTCACCACCAGCGCCTGCGACGGGTCCGGCCCGAGCAGGAGCCAGAGACCGCCCGCGACCAGCGCGATCACCAGCACCACCGGCACGAAGACCGCCGTCACGCGGTCGATCAGCGATTGCACGGGAAGGCGGGCGGATTGCGCATCCTCGACCATGGCCACGATGCGCGCGAGAACCGTGTCGGAGCCAACGGCGGTCGCGCGGTAGACCAGGCTGCCGCTTCCGTTGACCGTGCCGGCGGTGACCGCGTCGCCGGGGGTCTTGCCGACGGGCAACGGCTCCCCTGTCAGCATCGCCTCGTCCACGTGGCTGCGGCCGTCCTCGACCACGCCGTCGACGGCGACCCGCGCGCCGGGGCGCAGAAGCAGCCGGTCGCCGGGGACGATCTCGGCCAGCGGCACGTCGCTTGGGCTGCCGTCGGGGTCGAGGCGCGGCGCCGTGTCGGGGCGCAGCGCGATCAGCCCCGCGATGGCCGTCCCGGCCCGTCCGCGCGCGCGCGCCTCCAGCCAGCGGCCCAGGAGGATCAGCGTCACGATGACCGCAGCGGCCTCGAAATAGACATGCCGTCCGCTTTCGGGCACGGCCATGGGCGCGAAGGTGACGAGCGTCGACCAGGCCCAGGCCGCGCTTGTCCCCAGCACCACGAGACTGTTCATGTCCGGCGCACGGCGCAGGAGCGCGGGCAAGCCCAGCCGGAAGAACACCGCGCCCGGCCCCGCGAGGACCAGCGTCGTCAGCAGGAATTGCGCCACGCGCACAGGCGTCTCGCCGAAGGTCATGGCAAGCCAGTGATGGAAGGGCGGAAACACGTGTCCGCCCATCTCGGCGATGAAGACCGGAAGCGTCAGCAGCGCGGCGATCAGAAAGGCGCGCCTGTAGGTCGCGATCTCGGCGCGGTCGTCCTCGCCCGGTGCGGCGGATGCCGAGGCGTCCTCGATCGGTCGGACCGGGTAGCCCGCTTTCTGCATGTGCCGCGACAGGGCATCGAAACCGCCCTCCGGCGCGCCGAAGATGTCGGCCCGGCCGGTGGCAAGGTTGACCCGGGCCCCGGTCACGCCGGGCATGTCCGTCAGCGCGGCCTCGGCCCGCGCCACGCAGGAGCCGCAGGTCAGGTTTCCGACCTCGACCCGCAGTCTTGCGGGGTCCGCGCGCTCGGACACGGGATAGCCCGCGTTGTCCATGGCCGGCCCGACGGCCTCCGCGTCGAAATCCGGGCCCACCACGAGGTCGGCGCGGCGGATGGCGTAATTGACGGTCGCGGACTGCACGCCGGGAAGCGCTGCGAGCGCGGTTTGCGCCCGCGCGGCGCAACCGCCGCAGTTCAGGTTCGCCACGTCGTAGCGCAGGGTCATTGGGCTGAGAGTGTCGGGCACGGGTCCTGTCCTTCGATGAGGACCTGTACATAGGGCTTCCTGTTACTGGAAGGTCAAGAGGCGATGGCGGCCGAAGCGACGCAGGCCCGCAAGTCGTAGCCATGGGACAGGGCCAGCGCGCTGCAGCGGGTGAGTACCGCGTCACGTTCCACGGGACCAAGGGCGCTGCGCCAGAGGTCGCGCTCGGGATGCGCGTCGGCCCGGGCATAGAGGCCAGGCGGCGACGCGATCCCGGCGAATCGCAGGACGGCGGCCATCGTCCCGGGCACGTCGGCAACAAGCTCCTCGTAGCGCAGGTCCATGACGCGGTCGGGCGCCGCCTTGCGAAGGGTCGCGGCGATCTGCACCGCCTCGCACCAATAGTTGATGGCGCCGTGGACGTCCGGCACGGATACCTGCCGGCCCATCAGCATGCTTGCCACCACGTTGAGCGGGTTGCGGACAATATGCAGCAACCGCGCGGACGGAAAGGCCGCGAGGATCAGCGCGCCGCCGTAGATGTTCTGCGGCGTCTTGTCGATCCAGCGATAGGGGCCGGCGACGCCCTGCGCGCGCGCGAAGGCCGCCACGTAGGCGCGTTGCAAATCCGCCTTGGAGGGGCAGGAGGTCAGGAGCTCCGAGAAAACCTCTTCGGACACTCCGTCGATGGCCCTGTGCTGCCGCAGAACCTCGTTCCGGGTGTGCGGCGGCATCGAGGCGGGGGTGCGGAAGGGCTCCGACCAGCGGAGGAAATGGGTCTCTTCCGGGCAGATGACGCCGGGCACGCGGCGCAGCAGGTCGCGGGTCAGGGTGGTTCCCGACCGGACACATCCGACGAGAAAGAGCGGCGGACCTTCGGGCATGGCCTCTCGGCGGGAGGGTTCCACACGCATCAGGTCACGCCTCCGGCCATCGCGGAGGAGCGTGGGCGCAGGCCGCTGAGCGCGGCAGGCTCCGTCACGGGGAGGGCGGCCCGGAGGCGCTCGGCGAGATCGGCGTCGGGATCGTAGGGCACCGCATGTCCGTTCGCCGCCTGCCGCACGGCTTCGCCCTGTGCGCCGAGGTCGAAGGCGATGACCGGCAGGCCGGTGGCGAGCGCCTCGCGCGTGGAAAAGGAGTAGGTCTCGGGCCAGACGGCTGGCACGATCCAGACCGAAATGCCGTAGCGGCGCGCAAGATCCGCGATTTCGTCCTGCCTGTAGCCGCCATGGATCCTGACGCGCGCGGGCAGCGGGCAGGCGGCATCGACATTGCCGATGACGACGATGGGCCGGGGGTCGCCCGCGGCATCGAGGTGGCGGGCAAGCGCCGCGATGATCCCGGCACCCTTCTGTGCGTTGAGATTGCCCAGAACACCCAGCGCGCGGGAGGTTTTCTGCGGCGCGATCCGTGGGGGAAGTGCCACGGGCAAAGGGGGACGGACCGCGATACGATGCGACAGCGCGGGATAGACTTCGCTCAGGACCTCGGCGCTGCTGTTCGAATAGGCCGTGATCTCGTCGCAGGCCGACAGGAACGCGCCCCAGTCGCGTTGCCATTGCCGCAGGGATACCGCGCCTCCCGCCCGCCTCTGGTAACGGTGGACCTGATCGGGGCTGTCGCCGGAAACCGGGCCGCTGTAACGCGCGTCGCTTCCCAGCAGGCAATAGGAGGGCGACACGGGGAAGTAGTCGTGAAGACGGGCCTCCAACCTGTCGGAAAGCACGTCGCGGCGAAGCCCCAGCAGCAATGCGGGAAGCTCGGACGCAGACGCATCGCCGACGCCGCAGGAATAGACGATCCGAAGGCGCGGAGCCGCCGCCAGCATGGATCGGACCACGTCGAAGGATCCTGTCGCCCCGTCGATCCGTCCGCCGGGAAGACGCAGTTCCAGCACGAAGCGCGAAACGCCACCGACCCGCAGCACAAGGGCCGCGCCGGGGCCTTTCAGATCGCGCGCGATCTCGCGTTCCAGCGCCATGTCGGCCCCGCCCCCGAGGCTGTGCGCCAGATAGACGGGCAGCGGCCCGCCGGCGCCGAACCCGGCCCAGGCGATGGCCAGCGTAAGACGGGCCGTGCGCAGCGGGTCGTGGCGCAGGTAATCCTGAACCTCCGCGTCGTATCGCGGATAGCGCCCGGAAATCATGGCATTGGCGGCAGTCACGCGCGCGGATTTCTCGGCGCCGAAGCTCTCGCCGCCGGCGTGAAGGACGAACAGACCCGGCATCCCCACATGCCGCCCGCCCATCGCGCGGACCCGCTGGCACCAGTCGACCTCCTCCCCGTAGCCGCGCCCGAACGAGGGGTCGAGTCGCGGCACGCGGTCGAGCCAGTCGCGCGACATCGCCATGCAGAAGCCCACGCCCGTGGGCGCGGATGGCAGCGTGCCCGGAACGCAGAGACCGCGCGCGACGTCATCAAGCCGGTCGGCGAGATCACTCGTCATCGCAACCGACTGCCCGGCCAGCGGCACGCTGAAGATTTCCGCCGTGTTGGAGAAAGGCGTGACTGAGGCGACGGTGGAATCCGACAGGGGCGCAAGCAGTCGCTCCGCCCAGCCATCGGGAACAAGCGCATCGGAGTTCAGGAGGATCACGGGCCCGCCTCGCCCCTCGGCCATCGCAAGGCCGTGATTGGCGGCGGCGATAAACCCGCCATTCCGCTCCAGCGTCACAAGCTCGGCCCGGCCCTCCTGCGCCCGTGTCCAGTCGCGCAGGCAAGGCCCCACCCGTGGATCGGTCGAGGCATCATCGACGATGACGATCCGCCAGTCGCCGCCGGTGTGGCGACGCACCCGGTCGAGCGCCTCGCGCAGCAGGTCGAAGCCGTTGTGAACCGGCATGACGATGGTGAAGCGTGTGACGGCGGCCGGGGGTTGGGCGGCGGAAGCGTCACTTGCGCCGAACCACCGTGCGTCGAGCGGCGGCGCGACAGGGCCATTCAGCAGGCCGAGCGCGGCCTTGACGGCCTGTTTCTGCGCGTCGCCCCGTCGAAACGCGTAGGCCGCGAAGGCGGGAAGCGCGCGAACCATGTCCCGGACAAAGGCGCGCAGGACCCGCCTGCGCGTGCGCGCTGTCCACGGATCGGCGGGGTGCTGCAGCCTCACATGCCGCACATGCCCGGACGGCATCAGCGCCGCGACGCGGATCGGCTTTGCCCGCGGCGGAAGGGTGACCTCGAACCCCATGCCGCGCGCGGGACGCAGATCACGGCGGGGGCGGTCAGGACGCACCTCGCGCGACCCGTTCGGCCATGAAAACCGCAGCACCTCCACCGACGCCCAACCGCTCACGCGCAAACCGTCGCCGACCCGGCACACGCTTTCGATATTGCCGACACGGCGCAGGCGGTGCCGCGGCAAACCCACGCCGCAGGCGCGCGCCTCATGGTGCGAGGCGTATCTCAGGAACAGGGCACGCAGGCGATTGAACAGCGACCGATCCTCCGGCAACGCCCGGGCGGCGCCGCCGGTCGATGACCGCTCACGCCCTCAGAGCAGGGATTTCAGGTAGGCGCCATAAGCGTTCTTGGTAAACAAACCGATACGCTCGGCCAGTTCATCGGCGGTGATCCAGCCCTGCGCATAGGCGATTTCCTCGGGCGATCCGGTCTGCATCCCTTGCCGCTCGGTCAGGGTGCGCACGAAGTTGCCGGCGTCCAGAAGGCTCCCGTGGGTGCCGGTGTCGAGCCAGGCGAAGCCGCGGCCCATCTTCTGCACGTCGAGCGACCCGTCGCGCAGGTAGCTTTCCAGAAGAGAGGTGATCTCGAGCTCGCCGCGCGGCGACGGCGTCACCTCCGCCGCCCGCTCCGGCGCGGTGCCGTCGAGGAAATAGAGACCCGTGACCGCGAAGGAGGACGGCGGCACCTTGGGTTTCTCGATGATCGCACGCACCTCGCCCTGCGCTCCGAAATCCACCACGCCGTAGCGCTCCGGATCGGCCACCTGGTAGCCGAAGACCGTGCCCCCGGCCTGCGATCTGTCAGCGGCCGCGAGGATCTCGGGCAGGCCGTGGCCGAAGAAGATGTTGTCGCCCAGCACCATCGCGGAGGGCGCACCGGCGAGAAAATCGCGCGCGAGGATATAGGCCTGCGCCAGACCGTCGGGCGAAGGCTGGACGATATAGGTGAACTCGAGCCCCCATTGCCCGCCATCGCCCAGCGTGCGCATGAACTGCGCCTGATCCTCGGGCGTGGTGATGATGGCGATCTCGCGGATGCCGGCCAGCATCAGGACGCTGATCGGATAGTAGATCATCGGCTTGTCGAAGATCGGCAGAAGCTGTTTCGACACGCCGATCGTGATCGGGTAGAGCCGCGTTCCCGAGCCACCGGCGAGGATGATGCCCTTGCGCTTGGTCATGATGTGTCACCCTGCCGTGAGAGGTCATTGAGGATCTCGGCCAGTCCCGCGCGCCAGTCGGGGCGCTTGATGCCGAAAACGGCTTCGGTCCGCGAACAGTCGAGCCGCGAGTTCAGCGGGCGCGGCGCGGGAAGCGGGTATTCGGTTGTCGGGATATGCTCCACCACGACGGCGAGTTCCGCCATCTCGAAGATGGCTTCGGCGAACCCGGCCCAGGACGTGTCGGGCGCGCCGGCGAAATGGTAGATGCCCGCCGCCTCCGGGTGCTCGGCCAGATGGGCCGCGATCTTCAGGCAGGCCGCCGCGATATCGGCGGCAGGCGTCGGGCCGCCGATCTGATCGTCGACCACCCGCAGATGACCTCGGGCAGGCCCCACGCGCAGCATCGTCTTGACGAAATTCGCGCCATGGGCCGAGACCACCCAGGACGTGCGCAGGATGGCATAGGCACCGCCTGCCTCGAGGATCCCTGTTTCACCGGCCAGCTTGGAGCGACCATAGGCCCCCAAGGGCGCCGTTGGCGCATCGGTCGCACGCGGGGTCTCGCCGGAGCCGTCGAACACGTAGTCGGTGGAGATATGCACGAAGGGAATGCCCAGATCGGCGCAGACCCCCGCCATCGCGGCCGGGGCCTCAGCGTTGATCGTGGTGGCGAGCTCTTCCTCCTCCTCCGCCTTGTCGACGGCGGTGAAGGCCGCGGCATTGATCACCGCCTCGGGCGCATGGGTGCGGATCGCCGCCGCGCAGGCCGCCGGGTCCGACAGGTCGGCTGCGTCGCGGTCCAGCGCGATCACGTCCGCCTGCCGCGACAGTTCCGTCGCCACCTGGCCGGTCTTTCCGAAGACGAGGATCCGCATCGCCCTACCCCGCCTTCCCGAGGCGTTCGCCCACGCCCTGTCGCGCCTGCAGCGCGCGCCACCAGTCCTCGTTCTCCAGATACCAGTCGACAGTGCGCGCCAGACCTTCCTCCACCGTGACCGAGGGCTGCCAGCCCAACTCGTCCCGGATGCGGGAGGCGTCGATCGCGTACCGCAGGTCATGGCCCGGGCGATCCTCGACGAAGGTGATCAACCGGTCATGGGGTGCCGCGTCGGGACGCCGCTCGTCCAGCAGCGCGCAGATCGTGCGCACGAGGTCGATGTTCCGCCGCTCGTTGTTGCCGCCGATATTGTAGCTGCGCCCAAGCGCGCCCTTCTCGACGACCAGCAGGAGCGCGTCGGCGTGGTCCTCCACGTAAAGCCAGTCGCGTACGTTCTCGCCGCGCCCGTAGACCGGGATCGGCTTGCCGGCCAGCGCGTTCAGGATCACGACGGGGATCAGCTTCTCGGGGAAGTGGTAGGGCCCGTAATTGTTGGAACAGTTCGTCAGGACGACCGGAAGCCCATAGGTCTCGGCCCAGGCGCGCACGAGGTGGTCGGAGGCCGCCTTGGACGCCGAATAGGGGCTGTTGGGCGCGTAGGGCGTGTCCTCGGTGAAGAGACCGGTGTCCCCGAGCGTGCCATAGACCTCGTCGGTCGAGATATGGTGAAAGCGAAAGCCCCCGGGCCGACCCGCCCTGGTCCAGTAGGCGCGCGCGGCCTCGAGCAGCGTGTAGGTGCCCGTGACATTCGTGTCGATGAACGTTCCCGGCCCGTCGATGGAGCGGTCCACATGGCTTTCGGCGGCAAGGTGCATGATCGCGTCGGGGGCGTGTTCGGACAGAATCCGGTCCATCGCCGCACGGTCGCGGATGTCGGCCTCTTCGAAGGCGTAATCCGGGCTGTCCGCGACGGAGGCCACGTTGTCGAGACAGGCCGCGTAGGTCAGCACGTCGACATTGACGACCTGATGCCCGCGCGAGACCGCCAGCCGCACCACGGCCGACCCGATGAACCCGGCCCCGCCGGTGACCAGAAGCTTCACGGTGCGGCCTCCTCGTGGACGAAGGGGCTGTCGAAGCCCGCGAAGGCCCCGGCAGCTGCGTCCTTGTCCGACAGGATCGCAGGCGTATCGCCAAGACCCCAGTCGATGCCGATGTCGGGGTCGTCGTAGCGCAACGCGCCCTCGGTCTCCGGCGCGTAGTAGTCGGAGCATTTGTAGATGATCTCGGTGTCCGGCGCCCGCGTCGCGAAACCATGGGCGAAACCCGCCGGGATCAGAAGCTGCCTGCCGTTCTCGAAACTCAGCTCGACGCCGAACCAGCGTCCATAGGTGGGCGAGCCCTTGCGGATATCCACCGCCACGTCGAACAGGACCCCGCGCCCGCAGCGCACCAGCTTGGCCTGCGCATGCGGCGGGGCCTGGAAATGCAGGCCACGCACGGTGCCCACGGCGGCCGACAGCGAATGATTGTCCTGCACGAAATCGATGTCGATCCCGTTCTCGGCCAGCCGCTCGCGGTTCCACGTCTCCGAGAAGAAGCCGCGCGCGTCTCCGAACCGCGCAGGCGTCAGGACCAGAAGCCCGGGGATGCCGGTCTCGTCGATATGCATGATCGGATCTCTGCTCCGCAGACAGAAGAGGTGGACGTCGCCAGTCGGACGCCGTCATGCCACGGGGCCATGCACGTCGCAAGGCGCGCACATGGCATGATCTGGGCAATTCGGGTCGCATCGGGGCGCAATTTCCTTGCAAGGAAATTGCCCGCGTCTTGCAAGATGCGTGTCCCGCTCAGGCGGCGATCCAGTCGAAAAAGTCCGCGCCGGCCTTGGCGCGCAGGTCCTTGGCCATCTCCCATCCCAGCGCGGCACCGTCCTCGATCGGGGCCGTCCGGTCGTCGGTCAGAACCTCGGACCCGTCCGGGCGCAGGATTTCGCCGCGCAGGCGCAACGTGCCGCCGTCAAGCTCGGCCAGACCCGCGATGGGCGTTTCGCAGGACCCGTCGAGACCGGCGAGAAAGGCACGCTCCGCCGCCAGCCGCTGCCCCGTGGGACCATCGTGAATGGCCTCCAGCATGGCGGCGGAGCGCATGTCCGCGATGCGCCGCTCGATGCCGATGGCACCCTGCGCGACGGCGGGCAGCACATCCTCGGGCGCGATGGCCGATTTCACCACCTCGGTCATGCCCAGCCGCTTCAATCCCGCCATGGCGAGGAAGGTCGCATCCGCCACCCCGTCGCCCAGCTTCTTCATGCGCGTCTGGACGTTGCCGCGAAACTCCACGACCTCAAGGTCGGGCCGCCGCACCTTCAGCTGCGCGCGCCGGCGCAGGGAGGAGGAGCCCACCTTGGCGCCGGAGGGCAGATCGGCCAGCGAGCCATGGGCCAGCGACACGAACGCGTCGCGCACATCCTCGCGGGGGAGGTAGCAGTCGAGCACCAGCCCCTCGGGCTGCGCGACCGGCATGTCCTTCATCGAATGCACGGCGATGTCGATCCTGCCCGACAGCATGTCCTCCTCGATTTCCTTGGTGAACAGGCCCTTGCCGCCCAGCGTCTTGAGCGCCACGTCGGCGTCGATCAGGCTCCGGTCATCGCCGGTGGTCTTGATCACCACGATCTCGAAGGCCTCCTCGGGCAGGTCGAAGGCGGCCATCAGCCGCCCGCGCGTCTCATGGGCCTGCGCAAGCGCCAGCGGCGATCCACGGGTTCCGATGCGCAAGGGTCTGGCGGGGGAGGGCAGGTCGATCGTCATGGTTTCCTCTTACAGCTGTCAACTTTCCTTGACAATCGCCTTCGGGTTGACAGAGTTCTCGGGGTGACAGAGTCATGCGCGCGGACAATTCCTGTCTGCAGAACGACCGAAGGACAACTCCCATGTTTGACGCGCCCACCACCGGCAAGAAGAAACTCCTGCGCTCGCTGGCGGGCGAGGCGATGGAGGTGCCGCCGGTCTGGCTGATGCGTCAGGCGGGGCGGTATCTGCCGGAATACAAGGCCACCCGCGCCGAGGCCGGGGATTTCCTGTCGCTGTGCTACAATTCCGACCTGGCCGCCGAGGTCACGCTGCAGCCGATCCGCCGCTACGGGTTCGACGCGGCGATTCTCTTCGCTGACATCCTGCTGATCCCCGACGCGCTTGGCGCGGACCTGTGGTTCGTCACCGGCGAGGGGCCGCGGCTGTCGACGATCACCGGACCCGAGGGGCTGACGCCGCTCAAGGGCAAGGACGACATCCACGACCACCTCGCGCCGATCTACGAGACCGTGCGCATCCTGTCGCGGGAGCTTCCGGCGGAGACCACGCTGATCGGTTTCGCGGGCGCGCCATGGACGGTCGCGACCTACATGATCGCGGGTCGTGGTACGCCGGATCAGGCCCCCGCCCACAAGCTGCGCGAGGAGGACCCGGAGACCTTCGGCGCGCTGATCGCGCTTCTGACCGAGGCCACGATCGAATATCTCGACCAGCAGGTTCAGGCCGGCGCCGAGGTCGTGAAGATCTTCGACAGCTGGGCCGGGTCGCTGAAGGGCGAGGCCTTCACGCGCTTCGCGCTGGAGCCGGCGAAGCGGATCACCGCCGAACTCAAGTCCCGCCACCCGGGCCTGCCGGTCATCGCCTTCCCGCGCGAGGCGGGCGAGAACTACATCGGTTTCGCCAAGGCGGTCGGCGCGGACGGGCTGGCCATCGACACCAAGGTCGATCCGGCATGGGCGGCGGAACACCTGCAGCCCGACAGCTGCGTGCAGGGGAACCTCGATCCCAAACACATGGTGACGGGCGGTCAGGCGCTCGTGGACGAAACCCGCCGCATCGTGGACGCGCTGAAGGGCGGGCCGCACATCTTCAACCTCGGTCACGGCATCACGCCCGACGCCGACCCCGAGAACGTGCACCTTCTGCTGGAGACGATCCGCGGCTGAACGGAGGCCGGGTCGTGGGGCGGGCGTGGCGATGCGTATTTTTGGAAAGATGAAGGATGGATTGTGCGCGAGGGCGTTCGGCTCGCGATTTCGTCCGCCCGTGCGCGAAGATCCTTCCTCCGGCTGGCCGCGCGCATGAACCCTTTCGATTTCGCCGTGATCGGGCGGGGGCTGATGGGCACCGCCTGCGCGCGGCATCTGGCCGAAGGCGGACACTCCGTGGCGCTGATCGGCCCCGACGAGCCCGCCGATCCTGCCACCCATGACGGACCCTTCGCCAGCCATCACGACGCGGGGCGGATCACGCGCATCCTTGCGCATGACGCGGACTGGGCGCGGCTGTCGGCACGGTCCATCGCGCGGTACAGGGACATCGGGGCGCGCTCGGGTATCGACTTCTACCACCCCGTCGGCGGCATGATGGCGGCGCCGTCCGAAGGCCCGGGCGCGGCATTCGGCGACGCCTTTCTCGCGGTCGCGGATGCCGAGGGTATCGCCCATGACCGGCTGGACGGGGCACCCCTTTCGGAGCGGTTTCCCATGTTCGAGTTCGCGCCCGGCACGCGGGCGGCCTGGGACCCGGCGGGTGGATGGATCGACCCCCGGGCCATGCGACGCGCCGAGGAGGCGCTGGCCGTTGCCGCCGGCGCGTCGGTCTTTCCCGAGGCCGCCATCGCGCGCCGGGACGCGCGGATCACCCTTGCCTCTGGCGCAACGATCAATGCCGGCCAGATCGTCGTCGCCACCGGCGCGTATGCCGGGATGGATGCGCTTTTGCCGTTCCGCCCACGGTTGGAGGTCTACGCCCGCACCGTGGCCTTCGTGGAGCTGGAAGAGACGGAGGCGATGGCACTCGCGGGCATGCCGACGCTGATTTTCGTGCCAGAGGGGCAGTCGCACGATCTCTACCTCCTGCCGCCGATCCGCTACCCGGACGGGCGGTGGCTGGTGAAGATCGGCGGCGAGGCGGACAGCCCGCGCCTGAGGAGCGCGGCGGAGATGACCGCGTGGTTCAGGAGCGCGGGCAGCCCCGAGGCCGGACGAACACTGCTGGAGCAACTCGGCCGCGTCATGCCCGACCTGCCGCTGAACCGGACGTCGACGGCCTCCTGCGCGGTGACCTTCACCGCGACCGGCAAGCCCTACATTGCACGGCTCGACGCCATGACGACGATTCTGACCGGCGGCAATGGCGCCGGTGCGAAATGTGCCGACGAACTCGGGAGGCTTGGCGCGCTCGTGGCGGCCGGAATGGATTTGGGAGAAGAGGGGTATGAGTGCACATTCGGGTGCGACCGATAGAGGCGCGTGGCGCCACAGGTCGGTGCGTGAATCGTCTTGAAAAAGATTCCATGAAATTCAAACAGGCGTGCCTGCACCGAGGACACGGCCTCCGCGCCAGGAAAGACTGTTGATCCTCGAGAGCGGTGCATCACAAGATCGGCTCACTTCCTGAAGCGAGCTCAACAGCCGAAGGGGTGTTGCGTTTGCTGTATGGGCCATCACGATGCGATCTCCGCATTCACGAAATCAAGGCGCAATATATATAAGTATTTGTTATTAAAATTTTTATACTACCGTAAAGACTTTGGCGACCGTTGTTTTTCCACACCGAATAATTGCAGCTCAGCTCGCCCGGTTCTTCGACCTGCTGGCGGTTCGAGATGGTCGATGGGTGTACTGAAGCACGACCACGACATTCGCCTCCCGCGCTGGTTTGAGTAGAGGCATGCGTCGAACCCGCGGTATGTGTTATGATCGCGCCAATAGAGAAAACGCGGGGAAAAAATATGGCTGCGCAGAATGGACATGGCGGCAAGCGTGAGGGTGCCGGTCGTCCGAAAGGATCCCGCATGCGGCGCAGCGACGAACTCGCGGAACGTCTGATTTCCGAAGGTAGGTGCCCAGTGGAAGCACTGGTGCGTCTTGCGGAGCGTGCAGAAGCTGAGGGGGAGCTGACGCAGGCAATCGGTGCATGGAAAAGCGTCATGCCCTATATCTATCCCAAGCCCAAGGCGGTCGAAGTAGCACCAGAAATTCTCGTTGAGCTCGCGCGCGAGATGGCCGCTGCACGTGCCGACACCGGGGACAGAGTGGCAACAGGTAGCCACGTTGAAGCGGTCGAGAGAATGGTTCGCAACCTAGGCCTCTAGTAAGTCGCGATCATCAATACAAAAAGCAGTTCGCGTAGGCGGCGACCTGAACCCGCTTGTGGGTGCCATTGAACGAAGTCGGGCGCCAGACTGCGTGGATCCGGCGCTCTTGTTCGGCCCGCTCATCCTTGCGTGGCAGGCCGCCTGATCCTTCGCCCCAAGTGCACTGGGCTCGCGTCCAAGACGCTTAGCTGATCCCCGGCGACTTGTGTGACGAGACAGCCTGTCGTAGCACCCGTGGACTGCATGCGGCCTATGCTGGAGATACCGTGCATCACGCCATGACCAACTCTTGGCCAACCGGACCGCGTTCACAGCGCGAGTTCGTAACCACATGACCGGGACGCAATCGCTCGACCGGCCGCGAGCAGGTGCCGGAACCGCAACGGTCCAGGGCGAGCTGCTCCGCCGTGTCTGGCGCGACCATGTGCGCATGCACGTGCCCGTTCTCCTGATCGCCGTCGCCTTCATGGCGATCGAAGGCGCGGCGCTCGGTGCCTTCGCCTGGCTTGTCCGGCCGCTTTTCGACGGGCTCTTCGAGGATGGGTCCTTCGACGGGGTGATCCTGATCGGGGGGCTGATCGCCGGCCTGTTCATTCTGCGCGCCGTGGCCAGTTTCTCGCAGCGGCTGATCGTGGTCTCCGTCGGCCTGAAGGTGACCACGCGTCTGCAGGGGCTGCTGTTGCGCCACATGCTGACGCTCGATCAGCGCTTCTTTCAGGACAATTCGCCCGGGTCGCTCCTCGAGAGGGTGCGCGGCGACGCGACCGCGCTTCAGTCGCTGGCCACCACGGCGCTGATGTCACTTGGCCGGGACTCGATCACGCTGATCTCGCTCCTCGTCGTGATGCTGGCCACGGACTGGCAATGGACCCTGACCGCCCTGATCGGCATCCCGCTTCTGGTCGGGCCACTCTACCTCCTCCATCGCCTGATCCGCGCGACCTCACTTCAATCGCGTGCCGCAGCCGCCCGCCTGTCCACGCGGCTCGACGAGATCTTCCACGGGATGCAGACCATAAAACTCAATGGTCTTGAAAAGTCGGAGGACTCCCGCTTCGAGCGCGAACTGAAGGGGTATCTGCGCCCGTCGCTGCGCGCGCAGGCGGGACAGGCCGCGAACCCGGCGACCATGGACCTGCTCGCCGCCGCGGGCTTCATCGCCGTGCTCTGGTTCGGCGGCCAGCAGATCGTCTCGGGCGAGAAGACGATCGGGCAGTTCATGTCCTTCTTCACCGCCCTGGGGCTGATGTTCGAACCGCTTCGGCGGCTGTCGAACGTGGCGGGACAGGTTCAGGCGAGCCTTGCCTCGGTCGAGCGGATCTATGCGGCGTTCGACACGAAGCCGACCGTTGTCGAGACGGCGGAACCGAAGCCTATGCCTTCGGGCGACATCCGCTTCGACGACGTGGTTTTCGGTTACGAGGACGCGCCGGTTCTGCGGGGATTGTCCTTCGTGGCCGAAGCGGGCCGTACGACCGCGCTGGTCGGTCCCTCGGGTGCGGGAAAGACCACCGTCCTGGCGCTTCTGAGCCGGCTGGTAGACGCGGATTCCGGCGTCATCTCGATCGGCGGGACCTCGGTCCGGGACATCGAGATCGAGGCGCTGCGCGCCGGGATCGCGGTGGTGAGCCAGGAAAGCGCCCTTTTCGACGAGACCATCGCCACCAACATCCGCATGGGCCGCCTCGACGCCACCGACGAGGAGGTGCGGGACGCCGCGCGCAACGCCTCGGTGCTGGAGTTCGCGGACCGGATGCCGCTGGGGCTCGACACGCCCGTCGGTCCCCGGGGTTCGGCCCTTTCGGGTGGGCAGCGGCAACGGGTCACGATCGCGCGTGCTATGCTAAAATCGGCGCCGATCCTGCTGCTTGACGAACCCACGTCGGCGCTTGACGCGAAGTCCGAACAACTGGTGCAGGAAGCGCTCGACAAGCTCGCGGAGGGTCGAACGACCTTGGTCATCGCGCATCGGCTGTCGACCATCCGCGCGGCGGACAAAATCGTGGTGATGGAGGCCGGAAGGGTGGTCGAAGAGGGAGGCCACGCAAGCCTTCTTGGCCGGGACGGCGCATACGCAAGACTTCACGCGCTTCAGGGTGCCGGCAACAAGGCATCGGAGCCGAAATCCTCCGGGACATCGTGATGGCGGCCGGTGCCCTTGGAGACCAAAAAAACAATCGAAAGAAACGATCTCGCATGACGAACACGCCCAACAGATGGCTGTTTTCGATTTCAAGGCTTCTGCGCGGCCATTACCCGGTATTCCTCGAATATGCCGTCGACATGTCGCCCCGGTGGGTAAAGCCCGACGGGAACCCCTATCTGCGGTCGGTTTTCGCGGAGGCCGAACAGGGCCTCGCCGAGACCGTCGGCGAATTCGCCGAACTCGAAGCGGTGGTCGATGCCCTTTGCGAAGAACGTCTCGGGGGGCTCCGCTTCGACTGGCGGAACGGGCATCTCCCCGCGCTCGACGCGCTGAGCGTGATGTGGGCGGCGCGGCGCGCCAAGACCACCTTTCTCGAGATTGGATCGGGCAACTCCACGATCGCGGCCCGTGCGGCGATCCGGCACTTCGGGCTCGATACCCGCATCGTGTGGATCGATCCTCACCCCCGCGTCGCTATCGACGGTCTTTGCGACGAGGTCATTCGCACGCCCGTCGAGGCCAGCGATCTGTCGCGCATCGCAAGCCTCGAACCCGGAGACGTGCTGTTTATCGACAGCTCTCACAGGTCCTTCATGAATTCGGACGTGACGGTCGAGTTTCTCGAGGTACTGCCGTCGCTCAAGCCGGGTGTGCTGGTGGGCGCCCACGACATCTGTCTTCCGTTCGACTACCCGTCGCGATGGACCAAGCGCGCCTATAACGAGCAATATCTCCTTGGCGCGATGCTGCTGGCCAACCCGCGATATTTCGACATCCGGGTGGCCAATTACTGGGCTACGGACCAGGGCTTGTTCGGTGACGCCCTCGGCGGGATCTGGGGCAGGATCGGCACCGACGTCCGCGACCGTGGCGGGTCGGCATTCTGGGGCGTCAAGACCTAAGCTGCCCGCAACAGGCGATGGTAGACAGCGTTGATCGCCGCTGCCTCGGCCTCGATGCGAAACGCCTCCAGCATGCGCACCCTCGCCGCCTCGGAATACCCCGCGAGACGGCTGTGGTCGTCGAGCAGTCTTGCGACGGCCCGGGCCATCGCATCGACGTCTCCGGGCGGCACCAGGTCTCCCGTCGCGTCGTCGGCGACGATCTCGGGGAATGCGCCCACGGTCGTCGCAACCACCGGCACCCCACAGGACATCGCCTCGAGGGGCGTCAGCCCGAAGCCTTCCCAGCGTTGCGGCGCGACGAAAAGGTCGAGTACCTGGTACCATGCGGCCATGCCGTCGACAGGCACCTCGGGCAGGAACAGGATGCGCCCGGACAGCCCCACTGACGCGACCCGGGCACGCAGGTCCCGCTCGAAGGCACGGTGTTTCTCGGTGGCGCGCCCCATCACAAGCGCTGTCACGCCGGGCCGCTCGGGCAGCACCTTCAGCATTGCGTCGACAAAGACGTCAGTTCCCTTCTGCGCGCGGATCCGCCCGTAACAGGCCACGAGCCGTCCAGCCTCGGGGAGGCCCAGATCGCGCCGAAGCGCGTCCCTCTCAGTCTTCGTGACCGGTACAAAACGCTCCACGTCGATGCCATGCAAAATGACTGTTGAGGGGCGCTGCAGAAATGCCGCGGTGCGTTCCGAAGTAGCGATCACGGCGTCCATCCGACGGATCAGCCAGCGGGTCAGCCATGTCTGCTTCCTCTGCGATGCTGAGGTAAAGACCAGCTTCAGATGCTTGCGCAGCAGGTATTTCGCCACCAGACCTCCGATCATTTCCGTATTGCGCCGCGCATGCCAGACGCGCGGCCCACCATCCGCACGCCGCCTCGGCATCAGCACGAGCTCCGCGAAACTCAAACCGGGAAACCCGTCCGGCAGGCCGGGCCCGAGCGTGGCGAGGGGAATTCGTTCCGCCTGGATCGGCACAAGCCGCGCGATGGTCGCCGTGACCCCGGACAGCCTGCGCTTGAAGTTGGGAACGATGACCTCGATCTCGGAGAGGTCAGGTCGCTTGATCGGTTTGGTGACTTGCGGCACGGCGCCTATTGGCCTCGCGGTATGTGAGCTCCGTCCTTTATTAAGGGATTTCATCGGATCGGCCAGCCTGCGGACCTCCGGCTGACGGTTCCTCCTGAAAAGAGACCTCGACGATCCGGGCACGACGCGTGGCAAGTTCGAACACCTGCCTCGGGACCTGGTTGAGCTCGGCCCTGCCGCGCATGAGGCTTTGCAGGTGGCGTCGCCAACCCTTGTATTTCGCGGCTTTGGTGTAGGAGGAGGTGTCAGAGTCGTAGGCGTATTTCCTCTGCGTCGCCATCGCGGGCACCACGATGAGCGGCCGTAGGCGTTTCATCACGGGCGAGACCGTGTCGTTGAACAGGAAATGGTCGACGGGAACACGCATCCTGCCCCGCCATTCGAGGGCGTTCTCAGCGCCTCGGCGCGACAGGATGTAAGCGCCGCCTCCGACGTGGCGCGACCGCATCGGCCGAAGCTTCCGTCCGCCGGGCGTCTGCCCGACGACAGGTCCCAGCAGCAGGCGCGATGCGCCGGAATTGTACTTCTCGAGTTTGACCGCATCGGTTCCGGACGGGATCCACGCGTCGCTTGCCACGGTCGCGGCAATATCACTGCCAAGGTAAATGTCGTCCTCCAAGAACAGGGCGTATCCAGCCGCCTCTGTCTGCAAAAACGTCTCCCAGGCGAGCGTATGGCTGACCGTGCAGGCGCGGTCTCCAAAGCCGAGGGGGCCTAGCGGACCGCGCCCCGCGATGGTGCGGGCAAGCTCCGCCTCGGACGCCGCGGCGGCGTCGTAGGCCGCGACGCGACGCCATGCGACGCCGCGCTCCTCAAGATGTGACGCGATCCGGTCGCGCCTGTCCGTGCGACGGTCGAGATTGATGACGAAGACGGAAATGGTCTGGGGCATTGCGCTGGGGCACCGGGAGGGATCAGCGGCTTGTGTCACGAAAGCGGTACCGGCGACAAGATCACCCACCTTGCTTGCCGCTTTTGAACCGGGTGTCTATACACCCCGCTCCGCCGTGCTATGAGCGGCAGACGCAATCAGGCGGAGGCCGGCTGCCGATGTGGCCCTCCTACATCATCAACCTCGAGGACAATGTCACTCGCCTGCGCAACAGCAGCCGCCAGATGGACGCTCAGGGCATCGATTGGACGCGGGTCGACGGCGTGAACGGCTGGGCCATGACGGAGGAGGAGGTCGCTGCCGTTTACGCTTCCGATGAAAACGCCCGGCGCGCGAAACACCCGCTCGTCCGTCCCGAAATCGGCTGCTACCTCAGCCATGTACGGGCCTGGCAGATGATTGCGGCCGACACGGCGCATCCCGGCGGCTTCATATTCGAGGACGACTTCGCCGCCGCGCCGGAGCTGTGCCGCGCGCTCGAACTGCTGAGCCGGCCCGACCCCGATTGGGACGTCGTCAAGCTCTTCTCATTCGACCGGTCGCCGCGCATGGTGACGGACGCCGAGCTTGGCGACGGGATGCGGATCGGCACGCCCTACCGCGTCCCGACCTGCCTCATCGGCTACGGGATCACGCGCGAGGCCGCCGCGCGGCTGTCGGAAACGGCGACCCCCTTCTTTCGTCCCGTTGACGAGGACATGAAGTTCTTCTGGGAGAAGGACCTGCGCATCGCGCTCGTGACGCCGCCGCCCGTGACCATCGGCAGCCAGGAGGCGGAGACCGGCACGATCTCGGGGACCCGCAGGTCCGAGGCAAGGCGCCGCCGCTTGTCCGGCGTGTTCCGCGTTCTGAAGAACATCAGGTACCAAGTCTCCTACGAGGCGCAGCTCCGCTATCACCGGCTGGGTGGGGGCAAGGCATGACGGCACGCAAGGTCCTACACATGCATTTCGGCAAGGAAGGCGGTGCCGAACGTTTCTTCGTGAACCTTGTTCAAGGATTCGCCGAGCGCGGCATGGAGCAGAGGTTCATCATTCGCCCCGGACGGATCTGGCGAGACGAGATCGCCGGTCTCGGCCCTGTCACGGAGAACCACTACCGGCGCCTCTCGCTCTCGGCGCCTTTGTTGACATGGCGCACGCACAGCATGGTGCGCCGCTGGAAACCTGACGTCATCATGGCCTGGATGTCGCGGTCCTCACGCCTGATCCCCGACTATCCGTCGGCGCTGAAGCTGACGCGGCTTGGCGATTATCCGAGGCATCTGCGCCATTTTCGCCACAACGACGTGATCGTCGCCAACACGCCCGGTATCGCCGAGGCGTGTCGGACCCTTGGATGGAACGGCGATTTGCGCGTCATCTCGAACTTTCCGCGGGAGGTCGCCATAAACCCCGTCCCGCGGTCCAGCCTAGATACGCCGGAGGACGCATTCGTCGTCGCAGGCTCCGGGCGTTTCGTCGGGCGCAAGGGCTTCGATATGCTTCTCAGGGCCGTCGCGCGCATTCCGGGCGCTTGGCTCTGGCTGATTGGCGAGGGCGAGAAACGTGCCGAGCTCGAGGCCCTGGCCCGCGAACTCGGGATCGCGGAGCGCACGCGCTTCACCGGCTGGGTCACCGAACCGATGGACTATGTCGCATCGGCCTCGGTCTTCGTGATGCCGTCGCGGCACGAACCGCTGGGCAACGTGATCCTCGAAGCCTGGCAGTCCGGCAGTCCCGTTGTGTCGACCCGGTCCGAGGGACCGTCCTGGTTCGTCCGCGATGGCGAGGATGCGCTTCTGTGCGAAATCGATGATGTCGGGGGAATGGCCGCGGCAATGCTGGCGCTGCGGGACAACCCCGCCCTTGGCCCGCATCTTGCCGAGGCGGGCAAGGCGCGTATCGCCGCCGAATTCACGCGCGCGCGCATCCTTGACGCCTATGAGGAACTTTTCGACAGCAAGACCCGTGGCGGCGAGGTATGACCTCCGGTCAGCCGCCCCGCTGGTAGAGCGAGTTCGACCGCGTCTGACCGACCCTGCGATATCCATGCCGCTCGAAGGCGGCCGCGCATCCGCTGTAGTCATCGCCTGAGCGGGGGTGTTCGATCACGATACGCCCGGGCCGCATCGCTTCCTCGGCCTCGTCCAGATACGGGACGAGCGCCGCATCCTCGTACCCTTCGATATCGATCTTGAGCGCGTCCACCTTCGCGATGCCAAGATTTCGCAGGATCGTGGCAAGCGGATACATCGGGATACTGCCGCTGACGCTTTGCTCGACCCGGACGATCGCCACATCGTCCTTGCGAATATGCAGGTCGACGCGACCCTCCGAGCCGCCGACGGCGGCATGGACTGCCGCGACCTGACCAATCCCCGATGCGTCCGCATTGAAGGTCAGTCGCTCAACCATGGCCGCGTTCGCGTCGATGGCGACCACCCTGCCCTCCGACCCCACGGCGCGCGCCATCGGCAGGCTGTAGAGTCCGATATTCGACCCGATATCGAGCGCCACGCCGCCAGGGCCGAGCGCACCGAGCAGAAAGTCGATCTCGGGCCCGTTATAGTCGTGTCTGAGCAGCATACCGTACTCTATGAGATTGTTCTTGCCCTCGATCCGGTAGCGGCACCCCCTGAACTCGATGTCGAGCGGCGATCCCAGCGCGGTAATGAGGTTCGTGGTCAGGTGACGGAAGGTACCACGCTGGAGGAAGCTGCCGCGCCCTGCGGCGATGAGCGCCGATTGCAGCGCGTTGGGACGATACCGACCCCAGGGCGCCTGGTTCACAGTTCCGGTTTCGGTGGGCGAGAGGGCGCGGAAATCGGATGTCATGGCTTTCCGGTTGCTTGTCGGCAGACCCTGCGTGCAACCGTCGCCAATGTCCAGAATCGAGCCGCCGGGCGGCAACAAACGGCCCTGTTGAGCCGTTGCACGCGCCCCGGAGCGGCGGTATCAGGAGAGCAGCGACTGGCCGAGCACACGATCGAGGGCTCAGGAAACAAAGTAGGAACAGGACGTTCAATTTGCGCGCACCAACGGCAAACCCGAGAGGATATCCGACATGGAAACTTCTTACGAAGTTTTGGCTCGGTGATCATGCGTTGGTTCGAGCAGTTTTTCCAAACTTCTACCGGGTTGACGATGGCTTGTTCCGGTCAAATCATCCAAATGAACGCCGGTTGAAGTCCCTTCAGAAACGCGGGATACGAGCGGTTCTTTCATTGCGCGATCCGAATTTCATGCCAAGCAGGCTAGAGCAGAGAGCTTGCGAACGACTGGGCCTTGAGTTGAGGTTTGTGCCAATGCGAACCATGGTGCTGCCCTCCAGATCAACGGTCGAAAGCTTGCTCCAACACCTACGCGAGATGCCGAAGCCTATGCTTGTCCACTGTAAGTCAGGCGCAGACAGGACAGGGCTTGCCATCACGCTTTACCGGCATGTGATCCGGGGCGAAAGCATCGAGGATGCCCGCGCATCATTGCACTGGAGCTATGGTCATCTCGCTTTCAGCAAGGCGGGCATAGTCCATGATATGCTCGATGCCTATGCTGCGGATCGCGCGCTTACGGGAATTCCGTTCGAAGCTTGGCTGCGCGAGCGCTACGATCCTGCAACCATGCGCGAAAAGAGCTGAGCGCGCGCCGGAAGCTTCAAATGCCCATGGCCCAGCAGCGTCAGAACTGATAAGCCCCCGACGTTAGCCGGAAAGACAATCCATGCCCTTGTCCGCAACCCCCGATTTTGAGTTCCTTGAACACCACTCGGGTCAGCTGCCCGATGCCAGCGTCCCACTTTGTTTGTTCCTCGTGCACAATGAACTGAACATACTGCCGGACTTCTTCGCCCACTACCGGGGCTTTGGCCCCATCTCGTTCATCGCAATCGATGATCGGTCAACGGACGGAACGCGGGAGTATTTGGAAGGCCAGCCCGACGTCTCGATCTTCATGCCGAAACCGGGTTCAACTTACGCGCACCACAAACGGGCGTGGAGAAAGGAACCGCTCGATCGCTTCGGTATTGGACGCTGGTGTCTCGTCCCGGATGTCGACGAGCACCTCGTGTGGCAGCGGGCGGAGACCCGACCGTTCACACGTCTTCTCGCCGATCTCGAGGCCGAGGGCGCCGAGGGCATGGCGGCCACGATGGTCGACATGTACGCCAACCGGCCGATCGCCGAGCATGTTAGCAGCGGCAGAAGGCTGATCGACGACTTCCCGCTTTTCGACGACCCGGAAAAGGACCCACTCGCCTATCGGCTACAAATGTCGAAGCCAAGTTTTCACAAGAAATTCGGGACGCCGGACATGATCGCCACTGGGGGAATGCGGGATCGCATCTTCTTCCAGCGCCGCGCGTCCCACAATGTACTTGGCAACCGCCTTCTGCGGAACTCGATCCGGAAGTCGCGAACGCCAAAGGGCCCAGCGTACGTACGAGAACGTATTCTTGCGACGATTACGCACAAGTGGCAACGCAGGCCGCCGCTCAACCTTACCAAGCTCCCTCTTTTGCGTTGGCGTGCAGGCATGAAGTTCAATGGCGGTGCCCATCATGTATCCCTCCGGATTCCGCTTTCATTGGAACATGGCGTCCTGATGCACTTTGCGCTCACCCGGGGTACCGAAGGGATACGTTATATCGTGGAAAGGGGACAACACGCATTTCAGGCAGATTATTATCGCGCTATGTCAGAATACAGTCATATCAATCCTGTGTATTCAGGAACTTCATCTTATTTTGGCACACCAAGTTTCCGAGTTTTTTTTGTGTAACAGGTGAGCCCACATTCCCCAAGTAAGTCGCTGATTTCGCTGTCGTGGCCGTGTTATTTCTGATATAAATCATGGTGTTGGCGGCTGCGAGGGGTGCGTTTCATGGATTACCCAGAGGGTGCGAGCTTGCAGCGGGCAGATCGGGTCGATTTCGACCCTCGTGTACGGGTGGAGTTTCGCGGCACGCAGCTCAGTTCCGACGGCGGCCTGCTGGTGATGCGCGAGTTGGATGACGCGCTCGGGCTGTCCGATCTGGCGGCAGCAGCACTACGCGACACCCGGCGCGGCAAGAACACCGTCCATCGTCTTGACGGGCTGTTCCGGCAATCGGTGTTCGAGCGACTGGCCGGATATGAGGACGTCAACGACGCCGACCGGCTGGCCCTCGATCCGGTCATGCGCCATGTCGTGGGCGGCCGTGCCGTTGACGCGCAAGCTGCCTCGGCCTCGCAGATGGGACGGTTCGAGACCGAGACGCTGGCTCTGGCCGAGAACCGGGAAGCCCTGGACGACCTGAACGGCCAATGGATCGACCGGTTCCATGACCGTAACGGGCTGAAGAACATTGTGCTGGACGTGGACAGCTCGGTCAGCCCCACCCATGGCGACCAGGAAGGTGCTGCCTGGAATGGCCACTTCGACTGCACCTGCTACCACCCGAACTTTTTGTTCAACCAGTTCAGCATGCTGGAACGCTGCGCCCTGCGCAATGGCAACGTCCACAGCGCCGACGGCTGGCGGGACGTCCTCGATCCGGTGATCGCCCGGTATGCAACGCGGGACATCCTGCGGTTCTTCCGCGCCGATGCCGCCTACGCGATCCCCGCGATCTATGCGCGGCTGGAAGAGGCTGGCTATTTCTACGCCATCAGGCTGCCCGCAAACAACGTCCTGCGCGAGAAGATCGCGCATCTGCTGACGCGCCCTGTGGGGCGGCCTTCGCTGACCAAGGTCAACCGCTTTTACGAGGACTTGGAGTATCAGGCCGCGTCCTGGGACAAGGAACGCCGGGTGATCGCCAAGATCGAATGGCATCCGGACGAGCTGTTCCCGCGTGTCGGCTTTATCGTCACCAACCTGCCGATGGAGCCGGACTGGGTGGTGCGGTTCTACAACCAGCGCGGCACCGCCGAGCAGCACATCAAGGAAGGCAAATACGCCTTTCGCTGGACGCGGCTGTCATGCCGGAAGTTCCGCGACAACGAGGTGCGACTGCAACTGCACGCGCTGGCCTACAATCTGGCAACCTTCTTGCGCTGCATCGAGCTGCCCGAGGCGATGGCAGACTGGTCGTTGACCAGCCTGCAACTGAAGCTGATCAAGATCGGGGTGCGTGTCGTCCGCCATGCCCGCACCATCACCCAACTGGCGGAGGTGGCCGTCAACGGCCCGATGGTCCGCGCCATCCTCCACGCGATCCGCCGATTGCGAACGCCTCCGTCATGCGCATGACTGCGATCCATGTCCAAACTGAACGAAAGCAGCAGGACAGGTATGCCCGCTGCGATGAAAAACACCGCTGCCGGGACAGAACACGGCGGTTTCGCGGTCTGATCCCCCCAGTTTCCGTAGCCTGCGTGACCGCAGGCGCCGCTCAGGACGAAAAACGCTTGTCAAGCGGACGGATTCTGACGATTTTGGCGTCAAAAGGCACCCCACTTGGGGAATGTCGGATGTATGTCCATGGACCTATCTGAGTTCGACGACCTCACCTGCATTTCGGGTCATGCCCTATCTGACGATGCGGTCACATTGATGGCGATCGTGCGTGACGAGATGTATTTTCTTCCGGCGTTTCTCGAACACTATCGCGCGCTTGGAATTGAGCGCTTCGTATTTCTGGACGATCAGTCGACAGACGGCACCCGCGAATTCTTAATTGACCAACCCGATACGCTCGTCGTCTCGAGCCGCTATCGCTACGGCGACACGGTTTCGGTCGCGTCGGCCGCCGGTGGCGAGATCCGCATTCTCTATGTCTGGCGGGCTCTTTTGCATCAGCGCTTCGCCGAGGCGCGCTGGGCGGTCCAGGTAGATGCCGACGAGTTCGTGCATCTTCCGAACGGCCGGACCTTCCGTGACATGTTCGAAGGGCTCGCCGATGCGCCGTTCGATCTTGTGTGGGGCGCGATGATTGACGTGTATCCGGCCGATTTCCAGGCTCTGGTGGATATGAAGAACCACCAGAGCCTAGACACCTCATTAGACTGGTTCTTCGACGGAGAACGGCATGTCCGTCTAGAAGTCGGTAAATATCCGAAATGGGTCCATACTGGCGCGCGTGCGCGGCTCTATGAAACTTATGGGCTGAAGCGTCTATACGATCAATTTGGAATAGCTCCTGACCCGAAATTCTTCCGTCGGTTCTGGCGCAAATACGTGGTGAATCGCGCGCAGCACTACAATGCGATATGGAAGCCGGTCCTGTCTCGCTGGCGCCAGGGTGCTTATTACAAGAGCTCGCATCGCAATACGCTGAGTGCCTCGCACCGGCACCTTTTGCCGATCGTCCATTACCGCTTCGCCGGCTCCCTGTTCGACAAAATTGATCTCGCGCTGACTGAGAGGTCCTACAGTCTTGGGTCCCGGGACCATATGCTGATGCAGGAGTTGCTGCGTGAGATGCAGAAGCAGAACGGAGCGTTCGTTTGCCGGCGATCGAAGTCCATCGCGGGTTACGACGGCTTCCGGCGCACAGGCAATGCATTCGGAACATGGCCGCTCCAACCTACTTTACCTCGTGACCCGTAATTTCCGACGCCAAGTCATCTAATGCTTGGTCGAGCGTTCGAGCAAGGAACTCGCTCAACAACCATCCGTACCTATTGTTGAAATGCCTGGCTAGCTTGTCTGGGTCATATCTTTTGGAGACCAACGAAACACAAATCGCGTCCATCCTAAACCCCGCCAAAAATTGGCGTCATGTGAAAAGGAACACCGCGGCGGAACAGTTTACTAAGACAAATACGAAACCGATAAATTGGCAGCGCAGGGAGGCCAAAAACATGAAGCCCAGACTGATATCAAGAAACATCTTATACGCATTAAAGGGTCGCTCCGTACGCGTCAAACCGGGTGAATTAAATCAAACCTATGTTGCTTACGATGATGAAACCATGATTCACTTCTGCCGATGGAAGCGAAAAGAACGGTATGAAAAGGGCGTCAGCGCAGGAATAAAACGCTTGCTTCGAGAGTATCGCTTGGACAAGATTGAAATCTCCAAACCGGGCGCCTTTATTGACTGTGGGGCAAATATTGGAGAACTTGGCATATGGTCGCAATCATTTGGCTTTACTTACTTTCCGTTCGAACCGGAAGAGTTGGAGGCCAAATGTTGCGATATGAATAATTTCAACGGAAGAGAAGTGACGCCAAGAAAGGCTCTTTGGAATAAGAATACAACTTTGACTTTTTTCTCTAAACCCGATTCGGCAGATAGCTCGGTATTCGAGATTAAGGGGTCTTTATCAAAAATTGAGGTAGAAGCCGTAACCCTGGACAGCCAGAAAATTCAGCTTGATCCTCGTGCGGACAACATACTTAAGCTTGAGGCGGAAGGCGCGGAACCGGAGGTTCTTGAAGGCAGCGTGGAGACCCTTAAAGGCATCAGATATGTGGTTGCGGATTGTGGCTATGAAAGAGGCATAAATCAAGATGACACTTTTATTCCAGTCCTCGATTTTCTTTTCAGTAGGCAATTTCGTCTTACTCATTGCAACTTCAAAAATCGGGTAACGGCCATTTTCGAGAAGGATCGCAACGATGAGTAGAGCCGAGGCTCCAGATAGGGGCGTTGTCTATATAGCCTTCGGGAAACAATATGTGGAACAAGCTTCATTATCCGCAAAGAGCGTAAAGAAACAAAGCAATGTCGATGTTACCCTGTTCTCCGACAGAGAGCCTAACTGTTCCATCCCGGATGATCACATAGACCCTCGCCGGTCTGCCTTGTTCATGGCAA